>Ga0224501_10000268_pt1 | contig 46027 bp, 67 predicted proteins | sample SF_Oct11_sed_USG_4_FD_169105 | JGI IMG/M metagenome (GOLD analysis project Ga0224501, IMG submission 169105) | Sediment microbial communities from San Francisco Bay, California, United States - SF_Oct11_sed_USGS_8_1 | ecosystem: Environmental > Aquatic > Marine > Sediment | place: USA... | reverse complement strand
ATGCAGGACTGGTTATATTTATAAGCTAAATGATGGCGGCAGTGATGATGGAGCGGCTATTTCATTTGAGACTGAAAGTGGTCAATTGAACCCTTTTGTTAAAGAAGGAAAACAAGCGTGTTTGGGCTGGATAGATTTTCTGGTCGATAAAGACGAGCTATGCACTTTTGATGTTGATTTTTATTTGAATGATGAATCTTTATCTTACCAGACTAAAACCATAACTTGCTCCGAAACAGGAACAAATAGAGACAAGGTTTGGAAGCGAATCTATTCTGGCGCAATTGCGGATTTTCACAGAATAGATATTGGCAATAATGCCATAAACAACAGGCCAAGGATTCATTGTATCAATCTATATTTTGATAAATGTGGAGCAATTATTTAATGGAGAATTTAACTGAAACTCAAAAATTTCCGACTTTCGACCCAAAACAAAAAGAAGAATTGGCAGAATGGATGGCTGATTTTCAAAGTTGGATTGAGCGCAAAATTTATGCAGAGATTACTTTAAGGGTAAACTGGCTTTTGAATAATGCTGCGATTCCAGATTTGCCACCTTATGCGAATAATGCAGCAGCAATAGCAGGTGGTTTAACCGCCGGTGATTTCTATAGGACAAACGGCGACCCTGATACTGTTTGCATCGTGCACTAAATTATGAAACTTGTAATAATCTCAAATTCCGGTGAAGGATTACCAATCGCGATGAGGCTTCGCAAAGAAGGTATTGACGTTGATATTTACGTTCATACTCCGAATTGCCGCAGTAACTACGATGGGATTTTGACGAAATTATCCTCACAGCAGCTTAAATCTGCTTTGAAGAAAGCTGATATTGTTTTCTTTGATATGGTCAGGGTAAATCAAAAGAAAAAAGAGGATGCTGTTTTGCTCAAGACATTCGGTCTAAAAAACAGTGTTCCCGAAGTTTTTGGACCGCTCGGAGATTTACTTAAAAAAGACCATCGAGTTATTGGCGCATCAGCTTTGGCAAGTAAGCTTGAGCTTGACCGCAGAAAAGGTATGGAAATAGCAAAGAGAATGGGATTTATCCTGCCGGAAATGCACGAGTTCAAAACACTGAAGGACGGCATTAAATTTTTGAAAGCAAATAACGAGGATTTGTGGGTTTTCAAGCCGGATGACAATCAGGATTTAGATTTGACTTACGTTGAGAAATTCAAGGGTGAATTAGCGGCGAAAATGGAAAACGAATATTCTGTCCGTCTCAAAGATAATATCGAATATGTTCTTCAAAAGAAAATTGATGGTGCTGAAATTTCAACTGAAGCGTGGATAGGGCAGGCAGGCCCTGTCCATTACAATCATACAATTGAGAATAAGCGACTTATGGATAATAATCTTAGCCTTCCAATTGGCAGCCAATCGAATACTGTTTGGCTGATGAATAAAGAAGAAATGGAAAATTGCCCCATTATTCCTTGCCTGTCTAAAATGGCGGATTATCTATACAGGGAAGGATACAGAGGACCTTATGATGCGAATTGCATTGTGAAAAACGGAGAACCTTACTTTCTCGAACATACACCGAGGGCTGGTTATGATGCGTTATTTTGTCTATTGACACTTCTCAAAGGAAAGTTATCTGATTTTCTTTTAAATGAAAATTTCGATACTGAATTTCAGGAAGGCTTTGCTTCAAGCCAAAGGATAAGCATACCACCATATCCATATAGTATTCCAGAATTGAGAAAAATTTTCGCTAAAAATGTACCTTTATTTGGCACATTAAAAGATTACCCGTTTTTCTGGGCGGAGGATGTTTTTCTCGATAATGGCAATCTCAAGTGCGCCGGTTCGGATGGCATACTCGGAGTTGTAACGGCTTGGGGCAAGACAATCGAGGAATCGTGGGGACGTTGTTACCATAATATAGGAAAACTTAAAATATGCGCTTGTTCACAATATCGTATGGACGGCCTAAGCGAAGCGTTAAAAAGATATAAAAAACTGGAGGCGGCTTAATGCCCGATATTAGCGAGCTAAAATTTATTAGAGTGATTGACCCAAGTGTATTTAATATTCTTGTAGGCTCTTGCCGTCAGCTTTTCAGGAATATTGAGGATATGGATGATGAGAAAATAGATGTTTTGTGCAAGTTTAGCTCATCTATTTTGACAACAACCGTAATAGAAAACGGACGGCTTTTAAGAATACCAAACCCTTTGGTTCATATTGTAGCCCTTGTCGATGATGATAATAAATTTCGGGGATTTTTATGGGCAGGAATAGACATAGTAGAAAAGCACATATTCGTTCATGCTTTCAGTCTTGATAAGAAATATCAATCTTCTGCCCAAGCCGCTTCGGATGCCGTCATAAAATACCTGACAGAATTACCTATCTCCGAAGAGTACAAGCAAAAGATACTAACGGCTACTTTGAGACCCAAAGGATATGAACGATGTGGATGGAAAAGAAGTAAGAAAGTCTTGATGGAATATGAGGTAAAAAAAGATGTTTTGGAAGATACCAAAAACAATACAACAGATGCAAGAGCTTCCGAGCGACCAGTACCATCTATGGCCTCGGCAGAGAGCACCTGATAGCTGGCGATATTTCGGCGGTGGCGGACAAAGCATACAGACCGTTGACCCTTACGCGGGAACCGGCGTCCGTGAGCTTCTCAATCAACTAAATGCTATGATAAGTCCGCAAATTGGGCAGGGAGTAGAGGCTTATCCAGGCCAAATGGTAGCTGGTGTTTCACCATTACAGCAGCAGGGTTTTGGAGTAGCAGGTGCGCAAATGCCTTCTATGGCTACTGGTGCTATGCAGTATTTTCAGGATGTTCTCGGCCAGCAGGCAGCAGGCGGCGACCAATATCAGCAGTTGGCCGGAACAACTTTACAAAATCTTATGCAGCCCTGGAATCCAGAGGCTGAAACAGAACTCTGGCAAAAACAATTTGTATCTCCCGCAATGCAGACCTGGCAGCAGGATGTAATGCCGGCAATTATGGAGCGATACGGTGAAGGTGGGATAGGCGGGGCGTTAGGTCAAGAGCTTGGCAGAAGCGGTCGGGATTTGACTACTAATTTAGCCGGCCAGCTTGCGAATATTCTTTATAGCGGCCAACAGGCACAGTTAGGCCGTCAGCAGGCCGGAATCGGTCAGGCAATGCAAATGGCAGGCTTGCCAGGACAGATTGTCGGCCAGGCTGGACAGATAGGCGGGATGGGAACGGATGTATTAGGTCAACTTCTAAATATGGGTACTATGCAGAGAGGGATTACAGGAGAACAGTTACAAGAACCCTGGCGGAAATGGCAATACAGCAGACCTTACGAAAATCCTTACTTGCAGAATTTTCTCGGAACCATATTAGGTCAGAAGCCTATGCAAAGTATGGTAACTCAATCGGCTCCTGGATTAGGCTCACAATTATTGCCAGTATTAGGTAGTTATCTGGGCGGTGGTGGTTCACTTGGTGGCTTAGGTAGTGGAATAGGTGGGGCTTTAGGTAGTTTAGGTTCTACGTTATTTGGCACTCCTGGTTCGGCACAGATAGGAATATCTGGTGCAGGTCTCATACCAGGTAGTGGCGGTCTTTTAGGTGGAATAGGGGGAATGGCAAGTGGTGCAGCCAGTGGAATAGGTTCATTAGTAAGCGCGTTGGCAAGTATGATATGATTTTAGCAATTTGTTTAATTATATTTGGAAGTATTCTAAGGCTTGTGGCGAAATTCACGCTCGGAGAACATTTTAATTTGAGAATAGAAAGGCCAAAAAAGATAATCCGGTCGGGCATTTACCGATATATGAAACATCCCTCTTATTGGGGCAGTCTATTGATAATTTTGGGAGCAAGCATATTAAATCCGATTGCGGGAATTATGCTGATTTCTTGGGCGTTCTATTATTCTCGAATCGTAGAGGAAAACAAATTCTTGAAAGAAGGAGTTTGATATGAATGGAATGGGAAATATACCAGTGCTTCAGCAACCTAATCGTTACGCTGGAATCGTGGGCTTTCTTCAAAACTGGCTGGGCGGTATGCAGCAACAGCAGATACAGCAGCAGCAGCAACAGGATATGATTAAATTCATAAACCAGATAAAGAGCGGGGGTGCTATAACCAATTTACCGACTGAGCCAGAAGCCCAAAAAGAAGTTTTGCAATTTGCCGGACAATACCTACATCCAACACAAGCAAGACTTTACGAAGCAGAGACGGAAAAAACAAGAGCAGAAACAAAAATGCTTGGACAACCGGATGTGTCTAAAATCCAAACGACTGCAACTGGTTTAAGAAAGGAGTTTCAAGATTCTCCTATATATAAAAATTATCTGGTAGTCCAGGATAGTGCCAGCAAAATGCAGGCGGCTTACGATGAATCGGTAACAAATCCTTCGACAAAAAGCAGAGTGGCCTCCGACCAGGCACTTGCGGTATTATTCCAAAAAATGCTTGACCCTACATCTGTTGTTCGTGAAAGCGAATATGCAAGAACGCCTGAAGGAATTAGTGCATTGAATTATATTCAGGCTTGGATTCCGAAACTTAAACAAGGTGGTCTGCAAGTTACCGATGAAGATAGAAAAGCAATTTATAATATGGCACAAAAATTATTGACAGTTTCCAAAGAAACGATGAATCGACATATTGCCGGTTATACCGGACTTGCTGAAAAATATGGTGTAGAACCTTCTCTCGTATTGGGTGATATGAAGAAGTTTGAATTAGGAGAAGAAAACGGTTTAAATAAAACTCCAACGTCTTATTTTCGTTATGGTTCACAAACACAGCAACAAGGACTTACGGCTACGAATCCTACAACAGGCGAAAAAATACAATCTTTTGATGGAGGCAGAACGTGGCAGCCAATCAAATGAAACTACCCGAAGGATTTGTCTTAGACCAACCATCGGATATGAATTTGCCCAAAGGATTTGTATTGGATAAAGCATCCGAAAAATTCAATTTAGATGAAAATCAACAATTGGATTTAATAAATTTATTAGAAGGAAGTTTACCTCTTGACCCAAATAAATTGCCTGGCGGTATTATGTCGCCGATGCTTCGTAGTCCTAAAAACATTCAAAGACAAAAGGCTTATGATACTTTGATTCAATCAGGCATAACGAAAGAACAAATACAAACTGTTCAAGATATACAGAGAAGAGTTAGTCCAGGAATATTGGGACAAATGAAACAAACTATGGGCGAGGATATAGGCGGGATAATTGGTGGTATAGGTGGAGGCGCATTGGCTTTAGGATTAGGACAAGTCCCGCCATTTACGGCCTTGCCAGAAGAAGCGGTTCTTGTACCCGCATTGGCAGGAGCAGGAGCAGCATTGCTTGGTGGGGCAGGTAAAACAATACAACAAGCAATAGACCCTTATGAAAGTCCGACAGCAAGAGATTTTTTAAGGTCTGCTACAAGACAAGGATTATATGAAATTGGTGGTCGCTATGCCTCTGCCGCTTTGAGAGCTACTCCATTTTTCAAAAAGCCAGCAAAAGAACTTATGGAATTAGAAATGTCGCCCACACAAGTTAGGGAAATATTCAAATCAAAAGGTGGTTTTTTCACTCCGAAACAAAGAGATAGACGCATACTTGTTAGAGCTGGTGAAGAATTAAGCAGAGGCTCTTTTGGTGGCGGTGCAATATTTGAAGGATTTGAAAAAGCACAACAGTTGCAGGCGGTTGAAACTGCTACAGCAATTGCTAATTCAATAGCGGATGATTCCTTAAAAACAACTACAAAATTAGGTGATGAATTATTCGATATATTTGTAAGGCGCGGTGAAAAGGGAGTGAAATTTCGAGGACGAAGACAAGCATTGTTAGATGAATTTTTTGAACCATTATATAGACACGTAGGGGATTTATCTCCAAATACAGTAATATCCACAGAGCCTATAAAGAAATTTATGGAAAAGAAACTTGCTGAAGATTTAGCATCAGGTGGAGCGTTATTAACAACAGAAGGTCGTTCTAAATTTAGATATGCTCTCAAAAATCTTGAACCAAATCGCACCTTACAACAGTTTATAGATTTGAGGTCATCTTACTTAAAAGACGCTCGTAAGTTTGCTGTTGGAGCGGATAAATCAGAAGCTGTTTTTATACAATTAGCAGATATAGCAGATGATGCTCTTTTTAGCCCGACTACTTCTATAGGAATGACACCGGAAGCAAATAAATTATTAAGAAATGTAAATGCCGTTTATGGTTCAGGCAAAGAATTGTTTGATGAAAAGTTTATTAAAAGAACAATAAGCAAGGTAGGAGATAGTCCCACTGAAGTCCTAAATGTTATATATAGTGATTACGACCCTAAAAGACTAAAGAGTATCAGAGAGATATTAGTAAATCCCGTTAAAAAGACCACAGGCGTAGGAACTACGCAAAGAAATATTTCAAATGAATTACGAACCTTACGTAAAAGTCTTCCAGAAATTAAAGGCGGAGAAAGAGCAATAGAACTATTGAGTGAAAATGCTGCCGAAGGCAGAGCTATGTGGAAACAACTTAATGCTGCTTGGTTTAGAGAACAAGTGAATAATGCTTTTGACCCTTCTACAGGCATATTAAATGTGAAAAGATTAGATAAATCATTTAAGGAGATACCTCCAGAGACTTTCAAATTGATGTTTCCTGGCACAAAAGGTCAAGCCGTAAAAGATACAATGAAATTATTTAATATACTTGCTCCTGGTAAAAGAGGTTTTACTTCTATGTTCGGCAAAACTTTTGAGCTTGGTATTGTTAGTGGCACAGCTACAGCACTTGCAGGTGGTAGTGGTATATCAGTAATGAGTCAATATGCTTTGGCTATGTCTCCAACTACATTTGCTGCCCTTGCAACGAATCCAGAAGCTACAAAATTATTGACGTTAGGATTTACTGCAAAACGAGGTTCAATAAAAGTTGCACCAATTGCTGCAAGACTAATAAATATATTGAATAAAGATATGTTAAATGACCAAAAGGAGATTCTAAAAGAAAGAAGAAAAAAACAATCAAGGTATATTGAAGATAAGGCTATTATTCGAGGATATGGCGCGAGAGGATTTTAATCGTAAAGATGTGGAAAGCGTTTTTTATTTTCTTTATCTTCTCTACGTTTTTGCCCGTTTATTATTAACTGAATAAAGCAGCAATAAATGAAAACAATGATAATAAAACAAATAAAGAATTTTCCGATAGTAATCATAACTTTATGATACACATTTTGGAGTAAAAGTCAAGGGGAAAATATTATTGCATAAGTCTTTGATATAAAAGGATTTACGATGGCTCAATGGATAATCGCAGGAATAGCTTTGGCCGGTTTTGTCTTTAACAGTGGCGTTTTGTGGAACGATGTCCGACACCTCAAACGAAACGTGGAAAAACTGTGGAATGCAGTGGACGAAATCAATAAATATTTAAGGAACAAGAAATAATTTTTGACAAGGAGAACAAACAATGGAAACAAAACCTTGGTGGAGCAGCTTAACAATTTGGGGCGTAGCAGTAATGGGTCTTTGTGGTCTCATTTTGCCTTTGATTGGAAAGGCCGAATATGCACAATTTCTTACTGAGGAGCAAGCCGGTATAACAACTTGGCTTGGCGCCTTAGGCGAAGTTGTTGGTGGATTTATGGCTTTCTATGGGCGCTTTCGTGCCGCAAAGAAATTGACAAAATGAAAAAATCTTATCGCAAACGATTGGAAAAAATTATCGAATTGCTCATTAAGCATGGCCTGTCAGATAGTGTGACGGCGAAAGCTGATTACATACTGGATGCAGATGCCGAGCTTGAGATGCTAAAGAAGATGAAAAATGACTAAGCTAATACTATCGGCAATCGGCGCACTTGGTATTTTAGCTTCGCTTGTAATTTTGATATTCAAAAGATTATGGTCTAAAGAAGCAGAGGACAAAAAGACTATTAAGAAAACTGATATGAATGACCTAAGCTCTATTACTTCGACATTCGATAAAATCAATCGTATTTTGATAATAGGAGTTTTTCTGTTTCTCTCTGGTTGTTCTAAATCAATTATACTGCATCCAATCGAGCAAGCCGATATTATGCAGGTTAAGCAAGGAATAACATACGAAGCTCCAAAAGATGGTTATTTTCTATCGGAATTCTACATTAAAGAAGTTATGCAAGCAAAAGTTAAATAGCACATATTTCCTCCGAGTGGCCGGAATCCACACGCCGGCCATTTTTTCTTATAGTAAAATTGTGCTATTTTTCAGCAGAATTAGAACATAAAAAATCTTCAAAAAATGGAAATTTTTTATTTGACTTTCTAAAGTCCATCGGGTATAATTGCCGATAATTGAATAGAACGAATTGACAATTAAACAGGAGCTAAAGCAATGCCGATGATAACCAAGACTCCAAAAACTTCAAATATAATCCTAAAAAAATGGCGAGCGGGAGTATCCTGTGCTTTCATCGGCATTGCTGCTCCCGTTTTGCCTTTTTTATTGAGATAAGAATATGCTTTGTCCAAAATGTAAATCAGATGATACTGAAGTTATTGCCAGCAATAGAAGTTTTACTTGGATAACTTGTTATCGTTGCGGCAAAGGTAGCTATATAAAGACCAAAAAGTTCAAAGTTCAATCCAGAACATCAGTAACACCTTGTAAATAAGATGAATCCAAATGAAGATACAACTCGGTGGTTCGAACAGACGAGTGCCCAAGAAGTCGAGAAATTATTAGAAGGGAAATTCCATTGTGTAGAAGTTCGGTGGCGAAAAACCGGCGAAGTTGATGCGGTGATAATTCCAAACCTATTCTCTTTGCCGCCATTTTGCAATGGTTATATATACTTTTACGATTCTTTGGAAAGTTAATAGAGCGGGATAGAATCTCCCGAACCGTTTGGTTGCAAGGTATAGTCCGAACCTTGCCGCCTTTGCCTTGAATGGTGATACTTGATAAGTTAGGGTTGATATTTTCCGGTTTGAGTCCGGCAAGTTCTGAACATCGCAAGCCGGTATTAGCCAACATCTTGATTATATCAGATTCTCTTTGAGTGGTAGATTCAAGGATTTTAAGGTATTGTTCGTGGTTGATAAAGGGCTGATATGGCAGTTCTTCTTTGTATTTTTTTATTGGCAGAGCAATATTTTCAATACCATAATTGTCCGAAAGGTAGTGAAAAAACGATTTTAAGGCCATAAGTTGTGTGTTAGTAGTCGATGCTTTATGGTTTTCCCAGCGAAATTTATTTAAGTGTTTGAGCAAATCTGCCGATGTTATTTGTGAGATATATTTCTTTGGCAAATCAATAGTGAAGTTGAAAATGGCTTTTTTGTAATACCTTTGTGTATTGTAAGCGAGGTTATTTATATCGATTAGCCATTCTTCGATGGCTTCTTTGATTGGCTTCCTTGCCCTGTGATGTAACAGGGCGTAAAACATAAGATATTAAGTAATCTTTCTATGTTATTTTTACCATAAAAATATATACAATATTACCAATAGTCAGCATGCTTTGTCAAGGAAAAAATGATTTTAAGGAGAAAATTATGTTAAAGAGAGAAACATTCATAGTGAAGCTTATTGGCAAAAAATATTGTGATGATTATATCGTAAAAGACGAACTTTTGGAAATCCTTGAATTGGCTTTGGAAAAAATAGACCGTTCTGATGTTTTGGTAGATAGTATTGAATGGACGCAAGAAGAAAATATGATACCAGAAAATACGGATTCTTTAGTCAAGAAATTATAATCAATTAGTTTAGCTTTCGGCCAGTAGTAGGTTAAGGATGACCCAGGGGCAGGGACGCCACTGGCCGAGGCTAAAGAAATTAGAGATAAAAATATGTGTGATTTTTGCGGTTGCAAATATGGTTTTACGGCAGAATCGGTAGGGGTCGGCCAAGATGACCTTTACGAAGATGATGATGGTATTCTACATATAAAAGATGATGATGAATATAATCCTTATAATGAGGATATGGAGACCCCTTAAAGAATATTTTGCTCTTTTACAAATTCATAGAATTTATGGATGGCGGCGGCGTGTGTTGAAACGCTGATGGCGTAAGATTGCAGGTCAGACCAATTGGGGCTACGCACAAAAGGCAATCAAGCAGGTAAAAATCCTGCCCGCTATCCACCTTTTTCAAGCCTCCGAGAGCCTGTCGATTCTCTCCTTTCGTCTGTAGAAAACAGCAGATAATCCTTTCTCAATAAATCAATCGGCAGGCTCATCTTTAGAAACTTACGCGCAGGGCGGCTGGGCCTCCAAACTCATGTGAGAGTGCGCCGGAGTGAGCAAAGCCGCCCATTATTAAGCCCCCCCTCCTCCTAAGAATTGGGGTCAGGGAAGACTTGGCCCCAATTTCTTTATTGAGCGTTCGGTGTTGGCGGCGGTTGAGTTGGCGGTCGCAGCGGGAGTCCCCAGGGGACAGGCAACATAACATTCCGCCACCAGTACCTTTGAAAATTTGATAAATAGAGAAAGAATTTAGTTATTCTGCGCTTGGTACATAAACGGCAGAAAAAAACCAGTTATCTGACAAAGTTTATTATCCAGATGCTGTGTCTTGAAATATCCTGAAGGCCAAGATAGGGACGGAATATTAGACGGCGGCAAAAAACGATGAAACGGGAATTGGGTTAGAACTTAAATTTTCACGCAGGCTTGTTCGTGCCTTTGCCGCCAGGAATCATAAATCTTTAGAAAAGACAAAAAATGGTTAAAAAATACTGGGCGGGTTTTTGTGATGACCGATTGTTTATAACTTCAGAATTTGATTTTTGTGATGAAGGTGAAAATATAACAATACCTGCTGTTTATTTGCGGAAAAAAGATGCCAACAAAAGATTTCAAGATGTCCGTCCCGTTGAGATTAGAGAAATAAAGAAAAAGTAGCCGGATTACGGGGAGAAGAGAGGACAAAAAATGAGCATTAAATCGAAATGTTGTGGGGTTGAACCGTCTGGTGGAAGTGGTTTCTTGTATGTTACTTCGACACTTTTACCAAGGATAAAAGGGAATCCCCTCAACTTACCACCTCCAAAATTCATTTGCTCAAGATGTGGTAAAGAATGTGATGTCATCAATCAACTTAAAAGGACAAAAAATGACAGTGAACAGTATCGAAGTAGTACAGAAACTAATTGAGGAGATGCAAGAATTAGGAGAAGAAATTGGTAGCGCTTGGGAATACACAAATTCAATGAATAATAAAATAATGTTTGCTGTATTTCCATCCTCTCAAGTCTGTGACATATATCAAAGTCCATACGTTCGGAATCCTGAACTGATTTATAAAAAGGGTAAGTTTGCAGGAAAGTATGAATATCTGAATTAGAGACCTTGTGAGTGGGAGAAGGAAAGGCAATTTATGAAAAAGTATGATTACACAACACTGAAAGCGGCACAGATAACTTTGCGGAATGCCGCCGAGCGGAAGGAAAGTTGGTGGAAAAACTTTGCAAGGTACGCCGAGATTGCCAAAAGGAAATTATGGTTCATCGAAGTTTCTTTGCTGGCCTGTTTAATTCTGTCTATCGGCGGCTGTGCAAAAGTAATGGAAGGAACAGGCCGGATTATCGAAGGTGTCGGCGATGGCGTAGTTGCTGGCGGTGTGCATCTTCAAGAATCCTCATCATCTTCGAGATAAGTAAGAAGTCGGGGGCTTAACATAGCCCCTTGGAATGATAAAGGAGAAATAAAAAATGTTTTCAGTCAGACAAAAAAGGGAAATAGCAGAAAAAGTGCAGACTATTTTGAGAGAAACAAATCATCCTGAACTACCAGAAGGCGAAATTGAATTTCGCTTACTTGTTCGTGGCGCAGAACCAGGAATATCTTGGGCTGATATTCGTAATAACGGGGCAGTTCCTATTCCTTCAGAGAATCCATGGAACGAAATGCAAGATACAGAAAGATAAAGTCGGGGGCTATGTGCTCTCTGTAATCATAGGGAGAAATAGGAAATGATTGAAATACAAATAGAGATGGGCAGGCAAATTCATTACCAAGAAGCTACAAAGAAATATGGTAAGAATTTTGCTGATAGTGTTGTAGCCCAAGAACTCCAACTTTATGCAGATAATCTTAATTGTTTTGATGAGTATTCAACATACGACTGGATGCAGGATGAGATAGTAAAAAAATCGGGGGCTGACAATAGCCCCCCGGAATCATAAGGAGAAAAAATGATAATTGACCCAAAACAAGAATTTATAGCTTTACAAGAAGAAGAATATAGAGACCTAAAATATATTTCCGCTATATTTATTTCCCCCATTTGGTCACAAAAAATCGCACCATTCTTTCACAAATCCGCGATGATTTTTATGGCCAAAGTTAATCAAACTATTGAAAAAGCGGAGAAACAATGCGAACCTTATTCGATTTGAAATCCAAATTGCAGCAGGACTTTGAGAACTTCGACAGAGAGAATCCAGAGGTCTGGTCGGAATTCAGGCGCATAGCTTTCAGTCTAATCGATAAAGGACGCAAGAATTATGGAGCAAAAGCTATATTCGAGATTATACGTTATCACAGAACGATATATACAAACGACATCGACTTCAAATTGAACAACAATCTTACCGCCTATTATGCTCGAAAGTTTGTGAATCTATATCCAGAATATAAAGGATTTTTTGAAACGAGGAAAATCAAAGATGAGTAAACATCTATTCAAGCTAAAGAACAATGGAAAAACAGTTGGTTATCTTGAAATATATCAAGATGGCATTGTGCGTTTGGAATATGACAGAACAAGTTGCCCTTGGGTGCATACCGGATGGCCATATCATCTTCAAGGATTTCTGAAAGAACAAAAGGTAACATCCGTACATCCTTTCGTCACCAAAGACAAAAACAACAAGGATGTGTTTGCAGGAGATAAGATAAAATTTCTCACGCCAACAATGATGCGTTCAACCAAAGGCATAGTTACTTGGTACGAAAAACTTATGGGATGGATTGTTTTGGAATCAGAAAAAGATGAAAAATGGTCTTTATATTCAGTTCATGACATTGAGCTAATCGAAGACACAACTGAAAAGGAAAATTAAAGATGAGTAAATATATTTATCAAATAGAAAAGCACGTAATAACTGAATGGATAGTAACCTGCCAAAAAGAGGGTGATAATCTAAGAACACCTATCGCCAAATGCAATTCTCAAGGTATCGCTTTAACTATAAAAGGCTTATACGAAAAATATGATGAAGAATTAGAGAACAAATCTGACGAAAAGGAAGAAAAAGGAATTGAGCTTGAGAATGCTCAAAAGAAAGCCGCCAGAACCGGCGAACGAAAAGACCTTCAAGAATATCTTAAAATGAGGAGAAATTACTTATGAGTTGCGATGAAGAATATATCTGCCAATCTTGTGGTCACACATTTAATAGTGAACCACCTTTTCACGAGAGGCCAAAAAGATGTCCACGTAAAAAATGTAAAAGTGATGAAATTACAACCATTCAAGAATATGACGAGACAATGCAAATAAATTCTAAGGAATCAGAATGATACCTAAACCTGGCATATATATAGACGTTCTTTTCAGTGATTATGAGAAATGGGAAGCAATAAACAACTCTGTTTTATGGACTTTAATCTCTCAATCGCCTTTACACGCAAAAGAACAAATGGATAATCCACCTGAACCAACAGAACCCTTCCGAATTGGTCGAGCATTTCATACTCTTTTATTAGAACCACGTAAATTCAATCGTCAATACACAATAATGCCCTTATGCGACTGTAGAACTAAAGAAGGTAAGACAATTTATGAAGCATTTAAGCAAAATAATGATGGCAAAGAAATTCTGACTCAAAAAGATTTCGACCAACTCGATGTTATGGGTGATGCTATTAAGAAACAAGTTATTTATCGTTACATACAGCAGGGTGAAGCGGAAGTTTGTATAGTTTGGGAAGATAAAAAAACAGGTTTACTTTGTAAGGCAAGAATTGATTATGTTCATCGTAAACACGCTATTTTAATTGATTTGAAATCGACAACTGATGCCTCTAAATATGAATTTTCAAAAGCAATTTACAATTATGGTTACTTTCAACAAGCAGCTTGGTATAGCGATGGTTGGAAGATTCTAACAGGTGATGAGCCTTGTTTTGTTTTTTTGCCTGTAGAAAAAACTCCGCCTTATGCCGTAGCTTGCTATGAAGTGCCGGAAATTGATATTAACGCAGGTCGTCAATCTTATAGGAAAGCTCTTAATATTTATGCCGAATGTGTAAAGAAAAATGAATGGCCTGGCTATCAAAAATCGGTAGAATTTCTCGGTATGCCATCGTGGGCTTTGCGAAATCTGGGAATTGGAAATTATGAAGTGTTTGAATAGGAGAAAAAATGAGTGCAGATTTACACATACATACTTTGACAAAAGATTTTACAGAAGAACATTATAAGCAATTAAAATCACATACATTAGGTTCAAAGTATTTTAATCCTAACGTTCAGGTTGATTATAAATTATATAAACTTTGTGGGAATACGCCTCAAGTTTGGGTGGGTGAAGTATCTTGGTTAAAAGCCAGCTTATTTGATGATGCCGAAACTTATGTCCCTTCTACTATTGAAAAAATCCACGAAATAATTGGAGAAGATTTTCCTCTAATTGATGATGAGCTTATAAGCAAAATTAAATCTGCTTTATTGTTACCCAATAAAACCAATTATTCAATAGATAGCGGAAAAAGTGTGTTGGAATTTTTAGAAAAACATAAAAACGAAAAAGCATTTTGTATAAGTTGGTAAAAGGAGATAAAAAATGTCTGAAAATAACGAATCTCAAAAGACAGAAACAAAATTAGCAATCAGAGCGAATGCTCGTGGTATTGTTTTACAGACTTATGATGATATGTATAGATTTGCAAAATCAATACAATTATCCCACCTTGCCCCGGATAGCTTTACAACGCCTGAACAAATACTTGTAGCCCTCCAAGCAGGTGCAGAACTTGGATTATCACCAATACGCAGTCTTGGCAGTCTATATGTCGTCAAAGGTAATGTCAGACTTTGGGGTGATACACCATTAGCTCTTGTTAGGCAATCAGGGCTTATGGAGTATATCAAAGAATGGATAGTTGGTGAAATTGGCAAAGACCTTACAAAAACTTCTGATGATGTAAAAGCAGTTTGTGAAGTTAAGCGCAAAGGAGACCCAGAATCTATAAAAAGAGAATTTACGGTAGGACAAGCCAGACTCGGTGGATTGTGGAATAAAAAAACAGATAGGGGCTTTAATACAGTTTGGGCAAATTATCCACAAAGAATGTTGCAAATGCGAGCCAGAGCATTGTGTTTGCGGGATAGTTTTCCTGATGCTTTGGGGGGTGCGACAATAGCCGAGGAATACGAAGGTATCGAAATTGGCGAAGTATCTTTGAATGACAAACCTCAGTCAGCAGTATTGCTTGAAAAACCTAAAGAACATGAACCACCAGCAGATATGCCCGAAATAACGCCTACGACGTCCACAGAGCCACAAACTCCTGAAATAAGCCCAGATATACCTCCAGCACCCAGAAAACCCAAAAAACAAAAGCACAAAAAACCCTTGACAGTAAAAGAGGTCGAACAAAATGCCGAGAAAATGCTAAGAGAATACAAATTCAAATGTAATGATTGTGAACTTGTATTTGATGAACCAGCCGGACAAGGTGAAAAATCTCTTTGTCCTAAATGTTTATCTTCAAACATAACGGAATTTGTTGCGGATTGATTAAAAATCTTTTCGTAACAAGGAGTTTAGGGGCTTCTCCGCAGGCTCTGCTCCGAAAGGGGTAACCAAAAAAAGCCTCTTGTTAAAAAATTCAGGAATTGAAAATGAATAATGTTGGCGGCGGTGGAAGCTCGAAGGTAGAGCACCGGCATTAAGCCGGAGGGTGGATTCGATTCCCACCAACTGCCCGCCAGCATATTTGAAAGCAAATAATGAATCATCTATTTGGAAAACTTGATGATATTGCAATAGAGCGTCTCAAAATATTTGAGCCAAATGCTTTGACCAAAAGACCGGAAGGATATTATGTAGCTTATTCAGGTGGCAAAGATAGTGATGTTATTTTAGACTTAGTCAGGAGAAGCGGCGTCAAATATACCGCCCACTATAATGTTACGACCTGTGACCCACCGGAAATAATTAGGCATATCCGAAATCAATCAGATGTTATTTTTGAAAAATCTAAGTTCACTATGTGGACTTTAATCAGAAAAAAACACGGGCCTCCTACGAGATATTTGCGTTTTTGTTGTGAGCATTTGAAAGAACGCGGCGGGATTGATGCAATGGTTGTTACTGGCGTTCGCTGGCAAGAATCAACTCAAAGAAAAAAACGCCGAATGATTGAGACTTGCTATCGGCACAAAGAAAAACAATTTTTGAATCCTATCATCGATTGGTCAACAACAGATGTCTGGAATTATTTAAGAAGCCAAAATATATCATATTGCTCTTTGTATGATGAAGGATTCAAAAGGCTTGGTTGTGTATTATGCCCAATGAGTCGAGATACTCAACGGGACATTGAGCGATGGCCACAGATAGCAAGAATGTGGGAAAAATCAATAAAATCAACTTTCAATTCTAAAATAAGTTCTTTTAATACGCCAGAAGAATTATGGCAATGGTGGTTAAGCAGAGACAGCAGTAAAAGAGCAAAAGATGACCAAATGATGTTTTTTACAGATTAAATATAACGGGCAGGATTTAGAGTTATCAAGTAATGAGTAATCCTGCCCGCCAGCATATTTGAAAGGGGAAAATAAATGAGTCATATTGGCTGTAAACATTTAGATTATGAAACTAATTATGAGGATTGTGAATTGATTACAAGTCCTGAAAATTGGAAGTGGTGGAGGCGAGGAAAAAGATGGACTGATAACGGAACTAATCCAGAAAATGTTCAATTTTGCAAATTGCGTGGCAGGATAAATGGAATATTTCAATGTATAAATCCTAATGAAATGCCTTGTTTTGAAAGCTAAATAATGCTGGCGGCGGTGGAAGCTCGAAGGTAGAGCACCGGCATTAAGCCGGAGGGTGGATTCGATTCCCACCAACTGCCCGCCAGCATATTTGAAAGGAAGGATGCTACCAATAATAGAAATCATAGGAATACTCACCACGATATTGGCTGTAGTAGGCGTGATTCTCAATAACAGGCGGATGCGGTTCTGCTTTATTCTGTGGATTATATCTAATGCTTTGTCTGCCGCCATTCACGCCGAAATGTATGTTTGGAGTTTATTTGTAAGGGACATTATCTTTTTTGTTCTGGCCATCGAAGGTTGGATTAAATGGGGCAAGGATGCTTAAATGGCAAAAACCGCTAAAAAAGAAGCTTGGGAATGGTGTTCAAAATACATAAGACTCCGAGACGCCATTCAATATCAAAAAGACAATCCCGAATCACCCTTTGGTTATGTTCAATGCTGCACTTGTGAGAGAATAATCATTTGGGATAAAAACGCTGATGCCGGTCATTTTGTAAGGCGTGGTTCAGGGGGAATGAGCGGTGTTTATTTTGACGAAAGAAACATAAATACGCAATGCAAACCCTGTAATGGATTTGAAGGAGGAAGACCTGAAATATATGAACTATTTATGAAAGCAAAATATGGTCAGGAAGTCATTGATGAGCTTCGCTGGCTCGACAAAAACCAGTCATATAAGAAGAAAATAATTGGTATCGGCTTGATGTATAAACAAATGTATAAAGAGCTTTGCGAAAAGATATAAAGGCAAGGAATGCCGAAGAGATTCACAATAACTGAAAAATGGCAAGACCCCTGGTTACATAGCAAAAGCATAAAAGCAAAACTCCTTTGGGTTTATTTATGCGACGTATGTGATGTTGCGGGGTTTTGGGAAATTGATTTGGAACGCGCTTCTTTTGACACGGGTATAAGTCGAAAGACTATAATAGGAGCTTTCGAGGAGCTTATAAGGGGCTATGAGAAAAAGGAAAGACATATTTGGTTACGAAACTTCATTAAACATCAAGGTAACTTACCTCTTAATCCTAATAATCCTGCACACAAAGGCATTATTAAGGTTCTTGAACAACGTAAGTCTTTTTCAAATAATATCTTATTTATATTAGAAGGGAAGGAAGTAGAAGCTCCTTTGAAGGAGCTTAGTAGCTCCATAAGTATAAGTAAAGGTAAAAGTATAAGTAAAGGTAATAAGGGGAGTATGAGGGGAAAATCACAAATATATCCGTCTGAACAAGAAGTTATTGATATGGGAATTACTTTAGCAATATCAGAAAAGCAATCCCTAATTTTTTATCATCACTATAACAAAAAAGGATGGGTTGATGGTAATAATATCCCATTGACAGATTTGCGCTCGGCGTTGGTAAGTTGGCGCAATAAAAATTATCAATTTGAAAAATCTCAAGCAAAGCAAAAACTTTTCCCAATACCAGGCAAACATTGTTCAGAGCGTGGTTGTGGTATGCCTGCTGTTTATAAATGGTCGAGCAATTCTGGTTATGATTTTTGGGCTTGCTCAAAACATCTGCCGGAAAAAGTAAAAGAGAAATATCAATGAATCCATCATTAAATACTATTATCTGCGGGGACTGGGTAGAAGTAGCGAAAGGATTACCGGCGGGCTTGGTGCAATGTATTATAACCAGCCCGCCGTATTGGGGACAACGCAACTATGGTGTAGAAGGCCAGTTGGGACTTGAACCCACACCAGAAATTCACATCGAGAAGCTCGTAATTGGTTTTCGTGAGCTTCGCAGGATTTTGAGAGATGATGGGATGATGTTTTTGAATTATGGGGATAAATACAATTCGCATATAGGAGACCCTCAAAAAGTTGGAGGTTTTCAAGGAGAAAATATACGAAGAAATCAAGACTATGGTAAATCATATCCTTTTAGAAAATATCCAATCAAGAATCTCAAGCCTGGCGACCTTATCGGCCTTGCCTGGCGGCTGGCCCTGGCATTACAAGCGGACGGTTGGTATCTCCGTTCTGATATAATTTGGGCGAAGGCTTTGAGTTTCTGCCTGACTTACTCCGGCTCGACAATGCCAGAATCTGTGAACGGTTGGCGGTGGGAAAGGCATAAGATAAGAACGAAAAAATTAAGAGACTTAAAATATAGTGTTTCAAGAACAGAGGAAAGAGGAGCTTTTACTGGCGGTGGCAGTATGTCAGGATATTCGAATGAAGGAATGTGGCAAGACTGTCCAGGCTGCGAAAAGTGCGAGCCTAATGACGGCCTGGTATTGAGAAAAGGTTCGTGGCGCCCGACCCGGGCGCACGAGTATTTATTTTTGTTGGCTAAAAGCCCGAATTATTTTTGCGATATGGAGGCGGTGAGAGAAGAAAAATTAGACCCGCAAGATGATATTAGACGAATTTCAAAAGCCAAAGAATATATATCTAACAAAAATAATGGTGTTGCAAAAGTTAATGAGTGGCAAGTTAATGAAAGTCTTTTATCTTCTGGTCGCAATCTTCGGGACGTTTTCTGCATAAATCCCAGTCCGTATCCTGACGCTCATTATGCTACATTTCCAGAGGCTCTTGTCGAACCCTGCATCAAAGTCGGCACATCACAGAAGGGCTGCTGTCCTAAATGCGGTAGCCCTTATGCAAGGATAATTGATACAAAACAAATCAAAAGAGAAAGACCGGCAGATAGGACTGACCGGCATAATCAGGGCAATGGAGTCAATTCTTGTGGCAATACAGTAGCCGGTGTAAATACAACTACTCTCGGCTGGCGTCCAACGTGCAAATGTGGAATTGAAACTACAACGCCTTGTATTGTCTATGACCCATTTATGGGCAGCGGTACTGTGGCTCAAGTAGCTGCAAGATTAGGCCGGAATTATCTCGGAAGTGAATTGAATCCTGATTACATAACAAAGCAAGCTGAATATCGAGTGGCTGAAGGTGAGACGGGAATTTCAAAACAAGAGCAGAAGGCAGGCCAGATGGCTTTATGGAAAGGTGAATGATATGGCCACCGAAATACCATACTGTGATGAAACCTGGGCTGTAACAGCAGGATGTACAAAGTGTGAAACAGGATGTTTGAATGATTGGGCTGAAAGAGTCGCCAAAAGGCTCAAGGGTAAAGGGGTTCAAGGGTACGATAAAGTCGTTGATAAAAATGGCTGGACTGGTCATATAGAGCTACTACCTTGGAATCTTGACAAACCTCTTAGATGGCGCAAGCCGCGCAGAATATTCGTAAACTCTATGAGCGATTTATTTCATCAAGATGTTCCTGATTTTTATAAACAAAGAATTTTTCTTACAATGGCAGGAATAGACCACCATACATATTTGATTTTCACAAAAAGAATTAAAGAAGCATATTTGTTTTGGACAAGCAAATGGACTCAAGGATTACAACACGAATTTGGCCTAAAAAATATCCAACTTATATTATCACTTTCAACTCAAAAAGAGGCGGATGAGAAAATCCCGATACTTTTGCAGATACCAGCAACTGTTAGAGGTCTTTCGATAGAACCTTTATTATCAGAAATTGATTTGCATATATCGGATTCGAGAAAAGATATTATTTGGAGAAGAACGCACGGGGGCTGTTATGAACGGCAATTTTTACAATGGTGTGTAGTTGGTTGCGAATCTCTTGCAGGTGGCAAGGCCGGACGATTTCAGGATGGTTTTATAGATGCCGCTCGAAGTATAGTCCAGCAATGCCAAGCCGACGATGTCCCTGTGTATGTAAAGCAGATACCTATCAACGGCAAAGTTGTTCGGGATATAAAACAATTTCCTAAAGATTTACAGATTCAGCAATATCCGAAAGGTAAGGTGATGCCAAATGATGAACAATAATTGTATGGAATGTGGTTTACCAGTTGGTCATACAACAAATTGTTCTCGTAACACAATGTTTTGTGGCAGGGCGGGCGGGTAAGAAACAATAATAATATTTTGAAAGGGAATTGCCAATGAAGTAAAAGATATATATCTCAATTGAAGGTAAAAACAGGCAGATGGGCGGTTGAAACGGGTATTAGCCGCCCATCTATAAATCAAGGATGATATGACAGAAGAAGAAAAATATTTATGCTGGTCCAAAAGAAAGGCGTGTTGTTTTTGGATTAATAATAAAAAAAGTCCTTGTTTACGAAAAACTCCGCTTTATACAAAAATTTGCAAAATTTGTGGCAAATTTCATTGTGGCGTACATTTGCCTTGTTAGCAAGAAAGCTAAAACTAAAAATGGGCAAATTCATTCCGAAGAAGAACAAGAGATTTAAGGTATTTGCGAAAGCAACACGACAGGTTTTTCAAGACCTAGAGTTAGTCAGTGATGGCATAGAAGGCCGTAAACTGCAGGCTCATATTAAAGGCGACCCAGAGGCTCAATTTGAGTTCGATATTGGGCAGTTTATCTTTAGGCCGAAGGAAAACAAAAAGCAGAATAGTTCAAAAAGTTAGCAATAATTTGATATTGACATATTAAGGATATTTGATACAATGGTCGATAATAAGATAAAACAAATTCAAAACTCAAATGAAAGGAACAGGCTATGAAAATCGAAAAAACTTTTAATGAGCCAAATGCTATAGCTCGTGAAATTTCCAAAGAAGATGCTATCGAGTATTTGGAACGCCGGGGATATTACGAACCTGGCACAGTAGATATGATTTGCCAAGTTGGGAGTAAAAGTTTCTTGCGAACACCTTGGGCTTTCTACGACTTCATTCCAGAGGAGTAGCTCTACCGGCAGCCAGCTTGGTTCAAGGCCAGGCAAGGGCTTTATGTTAAAACGGAAAGATATACTAACTGATGAATGGGGTGCTGAATGGAAAGTTCTCGGCATTGAAAATGATGTTGTTTATCTGGAATGTGTCGATAATTGTATAAGCCCAGACTTGGTAGGCGAGACTGATGTTTGCTTAATGTCAGATATAAATATTGAATGTTAAATTGGACAGGCACAACTAAAATTAGACCATTAGCCCGCTGTGGCGGTCATTCTGGACATAGCCTGTTCCGAGCCGTTGCGGCGGGCTTTATTATGAAAGGACAATCGCTATGAAAACCAGAACAGAAATTATCGCAATGACCCAAGAAAATTTCCGCAATTCCACGTATTGTGTAGATTGGGATGAATTTTTAACTTGGGCGAGAGAGCGATTTCACTCTCAAAAAAATACAAATGTAATTAAAAGATTAGCTGCCGAGATGAAAAGACACACAGAAGCTCGTAGATTTTATGGCTTCGATAAGCCATATTATTTTGTGAATTGCAACAATGTTTTTCCTTCTTTTGAAAAACAACTTTGGGAAGCTGGTTATAAGCCATTGTTTGGACTTCAAAGAAAAATGGTTTTTGGTTTTATACCTTAAAACTCAATAAGCAGGACAATCGCTTAACGCTTTAATAACATAAAAGCCCTCAACGGCTCATATCAAGGTTCAATTTAGCGATTGTCCTGACCGCTGAGGGCTTTATTATGAAAGGTGGTGCGAAATGAAAGCAAAATCCAAAATTATTGAACTTATTGAGCCTTGTCAAAAATGCCCAAATCGCGAAAAAAAGGCTACTAAATGTTATCAAGGCCAATCTTGTCTTTTGTGCCCAAAGCTCAGAGATTACAATAGTTTGATTATGAATCCTAACAAAATAAAATACAGTAAAGCTTTATTATGAGGTGATAAAATGAATACCTATTATCGTAAATACCACAACAAAATTAAACTTACAACCGAATCAAAAGGTGATGATTTTATCGAATTGCTTGCGGTTAGTTTAGCTGAAAAACTATGTCTGCGTGTGCAAGCTGTAATGGAATGGGTTAGTAAAACCAAAATGAACGCCGATAGACTTTATCGGATTCACCAACAAATCCATAAAGAAGGAGTCTGTGGTGAAACAGCAAGTAAAGTATTGATTTCGGTTGTAAACGACAAAGCCTTAATTTTGTAATAGTTTAATATTTGAAAGGGCAGGAAAAATGATATATACAAGATTTGGTTCAGAAATAAAAATTGTCAGAGGCAATATAGACACCGGGGAAGTAGATATTCAATATCCGAATGGTAAAGTTCGGGAAACATATATCCATGAATTAAGAGCAACAGAGGGTATCAAAGAAATTCACGAAGCCATAGAAAGGGCAGGAAAATGAACATTGAAATATTAGTTGATGACTTACTAAAAAGGATGCACGAAGAGGGCATTGACACAAAAGTAACTTACTGTATATCCGATTATAAGATAGTAAGTTTTGTAGTTGAGATTATTGGTTTTTTGGATTAGTCATATTGGTAGCGCGCCTTTGAGTTCATCGAACCCGGGGCAAGCCAGAGCCTTGAATTTTATAGAATTAGCCTCAAATCAGTATTTTTAGAAAGGAAGTGGTATTTGGCAGGCTTTTGCACAAATAGTAATAAATGGTTGGATTTTTTATTTTATGACCCACAGGCTTGTCCTTACCAAAATTGTATTTATGAAAAATGCGGTTATTATAAAGAGCGCAAACCTACACGGTGGTATAAAGATAAAATGAAAGCCTTTCGGTATTTTTCAGTAAATCACACCCAAAATCATCCCTAAAAATATTTTCAACAAAATCTGCAAATTGCAGAATTAGTCTTTGACGTCTTCACCTTTTATTCGTATTTGTGATTGGTATATGAAATATTGGTTTTATTCCTTTTGGTCTTGGAACCCAGCCGAGATTATGATAAAAGTAAAGTGTAAAACCTGTGATTATTATAACATTTGTTTAGAAGACCATTTCGCAAAGGTTGACGAAGGTATACCCTGTGTTTCTTATACCAAAAATGGCAATTGGATTTGTTTAGAAGATAAAGAAATTATCGCAGAGTGGACTGGAGAGGCTCCAGCACGGCTTATCCTTGAATTTTAGAGAAATAGCCTAAAACAAACCTAAGCAAGGTGGATAATAATGAGAAAGATTCAAGCACAAATATTGGAATACCCACGACAACAGAACAAGACTCTCAGCCCGAAGGAAATGAAAATCATATCTCAGACATTAGTCGGCCCAATGAAACGAAGCCTGAGTCCAACTGAACAACGGATTGTGAACCAATCGTTGAGGCCAGCAAATTCTTAAAAAATAACTTGACTTTGCCGAAATATACCGTAGAATTTTAATAGAATGAATAGCCCACACTTTGATAAAGGGCATAAATATATTTGGGGCCTTATTTAATGAGCCCCCTTTTTTTTAGCTTAACATCTTTTCTCAATAGTCTAAAACAATCATTTCCAGCCCAAAATCCCTTCCTAAAAATATTTTCAACAAAATGTGGAAAATGCGCAAATTAGTTGTTGATGACTTCACATTTTATTCGTATTTGTGTTTATATGTTAAGATGTGAATTATCGAATTGCTTATCTATGCCAGTAGCTTCTGGCCTTATTTGTTGCGCTCTGCAAAATTGCGAGACAATGGATTTATGAATGAAAGATGAGCGAAGAAAGCAAAAACGCTTTATGTGAGTTGATTGAGGGCAAGATAAATTATTATCGTCGTGAGTTTGATATTAGTTATGGCGAAGTAGTTCTGGTTTTGGAATTTATCAAGTTTAAGATGCTAAAGGAAGCCTTTGATGCGGAAGAAATGGACAAAGAAAAAGTTATTGGAGCTGGCTGAGCACATAAGAAAGTATGAAAGCTCAAAAGACCAAAAGATTCAGAATTGACGAATGGCCGTTCAAAAACCGCAAAACAAATTACAACGTCAAAGACCCGGCAAGGGAGCAAAGAATAAAAGAGCATTGCAAAAGGGTAAAAAAAGAACAGAAGATAGATTTATGAATGAAGATAACGAAATAATAAGGCTATCCTGCATAAAATGCGGTAAAACTAAGGAAGGCACTTATAAAAAACTGTTTGGTGATTTGCCAGGTTTGAGATGTTTACCGAAGATGAAATGTAAATGTGGTGGTGAAATTTGTATAGAATTGTTAAATGGCCATTAACTTAAAGATAGGCGCAGAAGGCAATTATTAAAAATATATGGTCAAAAAACAAAAAGCAAGACTTGGTAGAAAACCTAAAGTAATTCCAAATGAGAGTGAAATATTAAACTCTATTGAGGAAATGGCTTTGCATCAGTGTAGAGATACTACTATTGCCGAATGTTTAGGAATTGATGTAAAAACATTTAAAAGACATTATGCCAAGAAATGTGTTCAAAAAAGAGCTGAGGGTAAAATAATTAAGTTGGAGCAGCAATTTAACAATCAGAATCCTACAATGCTTATTTGGTGGGGCAAGCAGCACTTAGGACAAACGGATAAGCAGCAGGTTGAAGTAGGTACAATGCCACCGATTATAATAAAGCATCAACCGGAACCTGGGAAGTAATGTATAAAGATAAGCAGAAGCAGAGAGAAGCGGTTCAATTAGCGGTTCAGAGATATAGAGCGAAGCAAAGGGAATCTAATGTAATACCTCAGGATGTAATACCTTCTGATGTAATACCCAAACAGCCAAAACCTAAACCTCAATCTTATAATCCTATGATGATTGGTTATGTCAGACCAAAATAAGCAAAATCTTGTGGCTGGCTTAGAGCCAGAGTTTACTTGGCGGCAATGGTTGGCTTGGACCGCATTGCAGGACCCAGTAATCGAAGAGCTATTATATGGGGGGGCTAAATTTGGCGGAAAATCTGTATTCGGTTGCCTTTGGATGTATCTCGAATGTTATGAGCTTGCAAGAAAGTTTTGGCCTGATAAAGCTCCTGTAAAGCCTGTTTGTGTTGGTTGGATGGGCAGAAAGATAGCCAAGCATTTCAAAGATACAACGCTCGATACTTGGTATCAGGTTATACCGGCGCAGATGTTTACTGCCAAAGATGACCCGCCCGTCTTTACAATTGGTGGTCGTGTAACGATACGAACGGGGGGACTTGATAGCCGAGAAGATTTGGAGAAGTTTCAAGGTGCTGCTTTTGCCCGTGTTTTCATTGACCAGGCTGAAGAAACGGATAGAGAAGATGTTGCTGCTTTGCGTACTGCTACAAGATGGCGTTTGATTATTGGTGGACAGAAAGTTCAAGGCAAAATGCTTTTTACGGCTAATCCTGCGCAGGGCTGGCTCAAAGAAGACTTTATTCAGAATCCACAGACAAATCAAAAGTTTATACAAGCCTTACCAAAAGACAATCCTTACACTCCTCCAGAATACTATCAGACTATTAGAGAAGCTTACAGGCACAAGCCGGAGCTTATCGAAGCTTATCTTAATGGCTCTTGGGAAGCCTTTGAGGGAGCTAATCAGCAAATAAAATATAAATGGTTGCAAGCCGCAAAACAGCGAACAAAATATGGTTATGTCAAGCGGTTTTTGGTCTGTGACCCTGCCAGATTTGGCGATGATAAATGTGTTATAATGCTTATGGAAAACGGCGATATAGCCGAGAAAGTGATATTACCTTACTGTCGGACAACAGAGATAAGTAATCGAATGGCAAGGATGTCAAAGGCTAATGGTGATATAACCTGTGTGGTGGAGTCAATAGGTGCAGACCTTGGCGCAGGCGTGCTCGATGAGCTTACGCAACTTGGCGTAAATACAATTCAATACAATCCAGCCGGAGCTGCAAGCGACCCAAAACATTATTATAACTGTCGAGCAGAGGCTTGGGATTTAGCTGCGAAGTGCTTGGCTAATGGTGTAATGCCTAATTCTAATGTGATTTTATGCTTGGCAAATGACTATGCGGATGTTACATTGTTTAATCAGCTATGCGCTCCGACTTATCAATATCGGGGTGAAAAACTGTTGATTGAGGGCAAGGATGAGATTAAGAAGCGTTTAGGGTGTAGCCCAGATGAGGCGGATACTTACGTTATTGGTTTATGGGCTTGGCCGATGATAGAATATAGCGACAAAGTAACGGTCGGCATAAAAGAAACGATAGCCGAGCTTAACAAAAAATATTTAATGCCGGTGCAGATATGAAAACGATATACGAAGATAACGATATTATTGATAGAAGTATAATAGAATCTATGATACGCAACAGTACTGAACCTTGGGATAAAGAATGCGCTCAAACACTTTTACTTGAACGATTGTCAACTGCTCATAAAATCGAAGGATTATTTCATCCAACTTTATCATTTGCTCATTGGATTAGATTTGACTCAGATAAAGAAAGATATGATTTGCCCGTATGTAATGATGGATATGGTTGTGAATTTTTACGATTGTCGATATGCCTGACCGAGACATAACAACCGATTTTGAGGAGTGTTATAGACAAGCTGAGTCTGCTTGGCGGCCTGCATTGGCGGAGATGAAGAAGGACTTGCGTTTTGTCGAGGGAGACCAGCTTTCGCCGGAAGAAAAGCAAATCCTTCGTAATCAAAAACGTCAGCCGTACATTTTTAATTTGCAAAAGAAGATTGTCAGGCTCTTGACAGGCTACGAGCGCAAGACAAGACTTTCGATGATTGTGGGGCCGGAAGAAGGTGACAGGGATGCCGCCTGTTTTCAGCATACTAAACTTCTGATGCATACAATGAATCGGTGCGCATCTAAGGCTTATCAGACCTTTTCAGATGCCTTTAAGTTTGGAAGTTTAATGTGCGGCTGGAATATAGTTAATTTTTGGCCTAACCACGAAGGCGACATAGACTTTGGCCGGAGTCCGTACAACAAGTTTCTTTTAGACCCGAATTTCACGAATCTCGATTTGTCCGATTGCCAGTATGTAATATTGGGCGATGCGATAACGAAGGAACAGGCCAAGCGACTGGTTAAGCCTGATTTAGCCAAGGAGATAGACAAGGCATTCATCAAGGGTACGGGCGTGGGTGATTATGGTCTGTCAAAATGGCCTTTTATGACAAAGAAGATAACGCCTTTCAAAGACGATTTGCGAAGATTCGAGCAGTTTTGGCGGCGGACGACAAAGAAGGAAAAACTGCTTCTTAATAAGACGAATATGAATTTTACGCCCTTGAAGTTCATACTTCGGCCTTGGATGAATGAATTTGAGAAAAGACAAACATTGTTTGCCATTATGAACCAACCGCAGTTTTCGTTAATGGACGGCGAGATTGACAGTGTTGAAATGGCGGTATTTTACAATGGGATATTATTGGAGACTTATGACGACCCTTACGATATAGGTGATTATCCTTTTGTGCTTATTGCCGGTGATTGGCAGCCTGAAGAGGATGATGCAAGATACAAGATTGCGTCTTTACTTCGTTCAACGCGAGACCCGCAGAGAGCCGAGAACAGGCGAATGATGCAGATATTAGATATGGCCGAACGGCAGATAACAACTGGTTGGAAATTTGTAGAGGATGCAGTAGCAAACCCAGAATCTCTTTATATGGCAGGAACGGGAGTTCCTATACCTATCAAAAAAGGCCATACACTTGAAGAAGTTAAGGAGATTATAGCCAAAGATATTCCAATGGGTTTTATGGGTCTTGAGCAGGTTGTTGCTAACAAGGTGATGTCTTTAATGGGTATAAGCGAGGAGACGTTTGGAGCAGGCGAAAAGGATATACCTATGGGCTTATGGGCAATGCGGCAGGGGGCTTCGCTTACAATATTTCAGGAGCCTTTCGATAATTACCGCAATGCTCGAAGGCAAGCTGGCCGAAAGTTAGTCAAGATGCACCAGGCGGTATTTTCACCGCAAAAGGTTCAGAGAATGGCAAAAGAACCCATTGCGCCTGGCTTCTATGAGCCTGATTTTGAAAAATATGATTGTATGCTTCAGGAGGGCATATTGACCGATACGCAGCGTCAAATGGCTTATTCTGAGGTTCTGCAATTAAGGCAAATGGGAATTACCATACCGGATAATTTGATTATAGAGCTTGCCCCAGTACAATTATCACAGAGATTTAAGCAAGCCATCGCCCAGCAGCAGGCGCAGCAACAACAATTACAACAGATTGCTTTGCAGACGCAACTCAAGGGGGCGGAGGCGGAGGTGGCTGTTTCTATGACAAAGGCACAGCAGCAGGCTGCTTTTGCCAGAGATGCAGATGCTTCGGCTGCTCTTGATGAAGCCAAGACAACCGTTGAGCGTATTCACGCTGCTAAAGATTTACAAGCTATGCAGCTTGAGAAGATAAACGCTGTTCTTGACAGACTCGTTCAGTTCGAGGAGATTTCTGACAGGAAGCTTAGAAGAGAGGCGATAGTGAAACGATGAAAAAAACTTGCAAAGATTGTAAATGGTGGGAACAACATAGCTATCATAGACCGCTTTGTGGAGAATTTGGATTTTGCAGAAGATTTCCTCCTGTATATCGAACAATAGATGAAAATCCTGAAAATGAAAAAGGCGGCTTAGTAAATACTTTTGAAGATGAGTGGTGTGGAGAATTTGAGGCTCAAATTGATAGTATTCCCTTGCCCATTGATGATTTTAACAGTCGCGTCAGAAGATTTTTGCGTATTCGTGAACGCGAAGGAAAGCCAGTTAAAACTATAGAACAATTCCTTTCGTTATCTGACCTGGAAATTTTGCGTACGAAATGTGCGGGGAATGTAACTTTAATGGATATTCTTGATATTCAAAAAAGGTTAAAAGGCATTAAGGCCAATTGGAGAAAAGAAAAAGCAGATGCGGCGGTAAAAGAAGCGTTAGGAATTGATTGATAATATGATGTTACTCGGTGATTTAGGTCATTGGTGCGGTGAAGTTCTCGATAGGGAGCTTACAAAGATTATCGACCGCAATCAGTATAGGGAAAATCCTTACTGGATTATGGTTGTGAACAAAACTCGTTATGCAGGGCCAAAGTCGGGCGTGGAACAGACTAAAGATGTTTTATTAAATGGCAATATTATAAATACGACACTTGTAATCATACCGGACGAATCTATGTTGCCGTCTCATAGACAGTTAGGAACGGCACTTTTGAAGGTCGATAATAAGAAAGGGCAGGCGAAATGGATTTACATTCTTCCGGTGGATGCCCCGCTTATGCAGCCAGTGGAATTTGACGGAGAAAGTGAGTTTGTCGGCAAATCGGCGAGAGGAATACCATTGAAATTTTCAAGGAATTAAACTATGCCAGAGGCATTTTTAGCTTGTGTTCGTAAGGCGAAAGAGGGCAAGGCAAGAGTTGCCAGGGTATCAGGGCCGAACAAAGAGCACGGTTTACAATCTGGACAATATGTGAATTATTGTTATGACGACAAAGGCAGCCATAGAAGCGAAGTTCATACGAAAAAGGAATAATGACAGAATCCCAGCGAAAAAAGTCAATACAGGCTTGCAAATTAGTTAAAGAAATATTTCCTGATATTTGCGGCCAGCAAAAAAAGTTGATACAGGCTTGCAAGTTAGTCAAGGAAATATTCCCTGATATGTGCGGAAATGTAAAATTTAACTTGCATCCTGAACGGGAAAAGGTTAATTGTAATGTAGAATATTCGGTTATAATTCAACCGGACGAATATTTTGAACCTAACAAATAGGAGAAAAGATTATGTTTAGATTATTTGTGGATACTGAAAAGGAATCATTAAGAAAGGAAAATGCTCAATTGAGAAAAGAGTTGACAAGATATAAGCAACAAGAAATTCTTAATGAATTGATTGCACCCTATCAACAAAAGAGCATAGGACAGCAATTATTAGGAGCTATACAACAATCTTAATTTGAAGAAAAAATAAGACATCAAACGTCGTGGATAGTTTGATAACTGAATAAGTAATTAGGGTAAATCAACAAATGACCCCTGCGAGCAGCTTAAAAACTGCTTTCAGGGGTTTTTTGTTTGTTACGAAAAACTTAAACGGGCTGCGGGCGTTGAGAATAGTCGTGGCCGCCGCACGGCAAAATTGGCTGAAGCCGAGCCAGAAAAGGATAACTATTATGCCAGAACCAAAAGAAACAGATACGTTGGATGCCGAAAGTCAGGCAATAATTGACGAAGAGTTAGCCGCTGCCGCCGAAAAAGCCAAGCAAACGGAAATGATTCCCAAAGAACGTTTGGATGCTGTTCTTGCCGAGAGCAAGGCCAAAGATGCAATGCTGAAGACGTTTCAAGAACAGATGGAGCTAATGCGGGCTAATATGCCGCAAGCGAAGGCGGAAGCTAAACAACCGAACATTTTGGATGGTATTTTTGCTGAAGATGATACGGTTGTTGACCGGAAGCAACTTGAGATGGCTTTGAATAGAGTTTTGGGTCATATCAATAATGTGGCCGGCCAATTTGCAGTACAGCAGCAGCATACGGATTTTCAAGCGGTCATTGCGGAGCATTTGCCGGAAATCGTTAAGTCTGACCCGACAGTATTCGCTCATCTTCAGGAGCTATACAAGACTAATCCGGCTCTTGCGGGGGCTACGGCTTATCGTCTTGCTAAGACAACTTCAACTTATCTGGAACAACAAAACAAGATAAAGACCACACAACAGGACAATGAGAAAACAAATTCGGCAATTCAGGAGCTTCTCAAGAATAGACAAACACCACAATCCATAAGCGCCCTCGGTGCAGGCGGTGGAACTGCCGGTTCAAGCGGCTCTCCGTTGTTGGATAAGATGATGGAGCTTGATAAGCCGGAAGATTTCAACAGATTTGCAGATGATTTGAAGTCCGGTGCGGTCGATTTAGCCAAATTATAAAGAAAGGAATTACATTATGGGAACTACTTACAATATGACCACGACAGCACAGATTGATGCTGGCGTGCCTCTTTTTTTTCACAAAACAGCTTTGAGCACCCCATTTCCGAAATACATCTACGAAAAGTGGGCGCAAGAATATACCCTTCCCTCCAATAGCAGCACGACCTGGAAAGCCAGGCGTTATAACCGGCTTGCCGCTGCAACAACAAAACTTGCCGAGGGAATTACTCCGCAAGGCGAGAAATTGTCCAAAGTGGACATACTGGCAACTGTTGACCAATTCGGCTCCTGGGTAATGATTACCGATGTTGTCGAGTTGACAACGGATGGAATGGCAATGGCGAAGCGGGCTGAGATGCAGGCCGACCAGATACGTAATACCAGAGACCAACTTTGCCGCGATACTATGAACGCAACGGCTTCCGTAATTACCTGCTCACATGGTACTGGTACTGCAACACTTCTCAATAGAACCGATATTGATACGGTTGCAACGACTCTTTACGGCAATTTGGCGGAGCATATTACCGGTTATGTCAAGGCATCGCCAGGCACAGGCACTGCGCCCTTGCGTCCTGCTTATGCCGCGATATTTCATTATCTTCTAAGGGAAGATTTGATGAAGGTAAGCGGGGCTATCGGAACGCAACAATATCCACAGCAGAATTTCATTGATGAGAACGAATGGTGTTCGGTCGGTGAAGTTCGCTGGATTCAATCAACGCAGGCGCCTGTGGCAAGCAGTGTTTATAGCAACTTGATTTTCGGCAAAGAGGCTTATGCCGCGATAAAACTATCGAGCGGCTCCCTGCAAAACTGGGTTGACCCGCCAGGAAGCGGAGACGATAAGTTGCGTCAAAGAGGCTCGGCTTCGTGGAAAATGTGGTCTGGCTGGCGGATAATTCAGGACTTGTTCTTGATTAACCTGAAGTCAACCAAAAGTTAATAACTAACCTAAGTTAAAGGAGATATTACTATGCAAAAAACATCAAAATATTTTATCGCAGACGGCGATACTATCAATGTCGATTTTGGTTTTGTACCTGATAAGATTTTTGCCATTTCTGCTTTGGGTGGCACGGAACTTTATTGGGAATGGCACAGGATTTTGACGGAAAAAGCAACTTCCGGTCAATATGGTATAGGTGATGCGGCGGGTGCTAAAACTGTTTGTGCCTCTGCTGCCGCCGGATTTGCCAAATACAATACGCAAGTTGACGGCGTGAAAATACCTCATCCGAAAGGCATTACGGCCTCGAATCCCGATGGTTATATAAAAGTTCCGGCTGGTGCTGCGGCTGCTGCGGCTCCCACAATTTCAGATTGGCTGGCAACGGTAAACTATGCAAGCGGCGGGCAGGATAGAAGCGCGACAGTAGTTGGAACGTGCGTCCGTCCTCCGGTTCATAATGGCAGAGTTTTTGAGTTGATTACCGGAACTGGCCTTGGAACGTCTGAACCTACGACTTGGAACGTTCAGCCAGGTGAAACCGTTACGGATGGTGGCTCGAATGTCTTTTTGTGCCGCGAAGAAATCCTCTGCCAGATTGGTGGAAAGGGAATCACAATCGGAGCTGACATTTCGACTGATAGCGAGATTTGGTACATCGAAGCCGAACTGCACGATGAGATTTATGACGCTGGCGATGCAGCGGATAATGACCCAATATAACCTAAATTGAAAGGGAAACGAAATGCCGGAAACATCAATTTTGGATGCGCCGCAAGAGGTGCAGACAGGCGAAACGTCTAACTTTAAGGAAACGATTTCTGCCGCAAAAGACAAGGAAGAACTTGCTGCTCTTGCAGAAAAGCTCGGTCTTACGATTGATAGTCGTATGACATTGGAAAATATCAAGAAGGGACTCATCGGTGTTTATAAGTCGAGACTTAAAGAGGCCAAAGACATCACGCAGGAATCGACCAATAAAATGGTTACTAAGACTGACCCGATGATTCGTATGAAGTTTATGATTATGGACATTCTCAATCCCGATGAATCACCTGCTTTTGATTTTTGCAATGATTGCGGAAGGGGTGTTGCAAAAGGCGGGGTAATTCCAAAGTGGTCATTTATGCACGGTCAAACTTATGATGTGCCTTACAGCATCTATGAATTTCTACAAACCTGCACCATACCGAGGTCTAAATGGGTGGAAGACCTCGGCGCGCCTTCCGGCCTGAAAAGCGTTGTATATCAGCAAAAACGCTTCAACTGTGAACTGGTATTAACAAAAGAAGAAGTTTTGAAACTTCAAAAAACCGCTTAAATTTTAAGAAGATAATTTTGTGGAGATTACACAATGGAAAAACCAACTTATTCTATTGTTACAAATTCTCTATCTTTGATTTCTTTTCTAAGCGGGCTTGTAGATGAGATAAATGATATTAACTCTATAATTGTTTTGCTTAGAGAAAAAAGAGACAAGGAAAAAGCTGAAGTTGAAGTCAAAAAGCGTAAAGAACTTGAAGTTAAGGCCAAAGTCAATATTGAAGCCGAAGCCAAAGCTCAAGCTCTTGCCGCTGCTATAAGATTGGTTGCTCAAGCCGAGGCTGAGGAAAAAGCTAAGGACAAGGCCAAGGCTGAAGCTGAAAAAAAGGCGGCCGCAATCATTGCCGCTAAACAACTGATTAAGGAGAATAAACAATGAAAAAATTAGTTTACTTTACAATGATTTTATTGATTTTGTGCGGGATTGCCTATGGTGAAAAGTGGACGATAGATTACGGGAATGTAAGCGACCCTATCCGGCTTCAAACATTGCTTATCAATAAATTCGATTCGATAGAGACCGACATACGAAATCTAAAATCGCATAGCAATCTCGGCACGGGCAAAATCTTTTATGTCGATAGTGGAGTAGGCAGTGATACCTATGACGGCACAAAACCGGAATGGGCTAAGGCCACATTGGACGCCGCCGTTGCGCTATGCACAGACAATAACGGGGACGTTATCTATGTTATGCAGGGGCACAACGAAGCTCTTACCGCAGCGGATGGTGTGGATATTGATGTTGCCGGAGTTACGGTAATAGGACTCGGCAATGGGACTGATGCTCCTACCTTTGATTATGACGGTGCAAACGGGGAATTTGTTATCGGGGCAGCAAACGTTAAAATCTATAATCTGCGGTTTCTTCCTTCGGTAAATATAGTTACGCACGCAATTGACGTTGAAATCGCAGGTGATTACGCCTGTATATACAACTGCTATTTCCTCGATGGAGAAACTGCCGGAACGGATGAATTTGTTGATTGTATACAGATTGGCACGACCGCCACTGATGTTACGATTGCAAATTGCACGTATTACTGCACGGGTGCAAATGCCAACAACTTTGTAGATTTATCTACCGCCACAATCGCAAATCCGACCGTAATAAATAATGTGATTTACGGTACTTTTGCAGAGGCTGGTATCTGGGCGGGAGCTGCCGTGCCGACAAATTGTCTTATTGGATATAATATCGTCAGTAATGTATCTGCGGGTCAATATGCAATTGAATTTCAAGGAGCGGCAACAGGTATTTGTATTGGGAATTCAATGTACACAAATGCAGCAGCTACTACACTTGACCCAGGTTCGATGATGTGCCTTGAAAATTATGGCACTAATGCCATTGATTTAAGTGCGGTTCGTGTTCCAGCTTTGCCTGCCATTGCTACGGTTACAGCAGGTTCGGCAGATGACATTCTGAAAAAGCTCTATTACGTTGCCGATGGCACAGATGCTTATCCAGCCACAGTCCAAGACGATTCTACACTTGCCAAAATAATGGGAATTGGAGCGACTGCTACAGTAGGAACTTATGACAATACGACCGATTCTTTAGAGGCAATCTCTGTTGCTCTTGCATTAGGAACTGGTGCAACAGCTTCTCTTGTGGATGCCAAACTTGACCATATATCAAAAACTGCCGATGGCGGAACTAATGTTTATCCTGACACTGTTGCACAGGAATCGGTTATTGCTTATATACTTTCTTCATCGGCAGACCCAGTTACTACTTCGTATAATAATACCACTGATTCACTTCAGGCTATACGGGACAGGATAGATGCCCTTACCGGTCTGTACTATACCGGTGATTGTTCTACTAATGCTGTTACCACTACGGCCATAATTGCCAATCTAATCGGGTTTGGTGAAGACTATTTCAATACTGATTGGGTAATGATTTGCACCTATAACACCAGTGGTGCTGGCACTGCCCCTGAAGGAGAAATAAGGGATATTAGCAATTATGTTACCGCCAGTGGTACATTCACGCTTGCTTCTGCATTTACAGAGGCTTTAACTGCCAATGATAAGGCAATGGTAATGCGGAGAGAATTCTTTACCAATGATATGTTGACTTTGAAGGTAACTCCTATAACTGGTTCTCTTGCCACATTTATTTCTGGTGGCGCTTCCAGTACTGCACTTGGTACACCTTGTGGAACGGATAAGTCTCTTGTTGATGCCTTAGGTTCAGATGGTGTAGCTCTTACTGATGGTGCTGTAAGTTTGGCAGGGATTATAGGCATTCCTACTGATGTGGATAATTTGGTTACATCAGCCAATATCGTAGAAAATGGCGATGGTTCGGTATTCGAGCGGCTGGAGTTTTTGCAGATAAAAACTGATGATATTCTGGCAAGTCTTGGTTCTACAGGTGTTGGCGTTGGCAATGTTTTTTATGTTGACAGCGTTACTGGCTCTGATGCCGATAGCGGAACGACCTGGGCGTTAGCGGAAGCAAGTTTGGCTGCTGCAATAGGCGACTGTACTGCCAATAAGGGCGATATTATCTTTGTTGCTCCAACTCACGCTGAAAGTCTTGCTGCTGCACAAATTGACGTTAGTACAACCGGAATAACTATTATCGGTCTCGGAAATGGTAGTATTCGTCCTACAATTACAATGACGAATATCGCTTCCTCAGTAGATGTAACTGCCTCTAATGTAACTATAAAGAACATCAGATTCTATTCAACAACGGCAGATACAACGATAGGCGTTCATATTACCGGAGACGATGTTACACTTGAAGGTTGTGAATTTACCGACACTGGCGGATTTGAGTTTACCGCAGCTATTAGTTTAGGCTCTGCCGCAGACAGAATTATAATAAAGAATTGTGATTTTGTCTCAACTTCCGGCGCTGCCGCTGCTGAAGCAATTCTGATTACGAGCGGTGTTGTTGATAGATGCTCGCTAATCGAAAACAGAATCTTTGGTGATTATACTGCCGCTGGAATTTTAAGCGACCAGATAAATACCAATATGCTGATTGAAGGTAACAAAGTTACTAATATCGCTGCCGGTGTCCACGCCATCGAATTGACTGCTGCTGCCACTGGTTTCCTTGTAAATAATATACTTTACACTGATGCCTATGCGACCGGTCTTGACCCTGGCTCGTTAAAGTGTATTGAAAACTACTTTGTTGATGCCATTGATGAAGGCAGCTATTTGATTCCGGCAATGGGCGATTCGACATCGAATTATATTGGAATACAAAGCGCCAATAACGATGCTGTTACAACGTCAATAGTCCCCAACAAAGATGGTTCGATATTGGAACGGTTAGAGGCACAACAACAAGCTGGTTCACCGTCTTACAATCATCCGAACTATTTTGTTGTAACGGCTGATATGACAAGCGCCACTTGGAATACAGCCGCAACACACGAGATAGCCGCCGTAGTTGGTAATTGCAGAATACAGATATTGGCAGAAGTTACTGCTACGGTTGTAACCGTAGGCACTAATGGGACAATCGCATTAGGTTATGAAGGCAATACCACAGCGATTTTCACGGCACAGGCATTAGACGCCTGTCTTACTAATGATATTTTAACTGCCGTGTATGGTGCTGCTGGAACATCTGTCGCATCTGGGGCTAATACATCTACGACTATTACAGGCGGCTTGTTTGATGTAGTGGTCGTAAATGGTATGGACATAGGTTATACCATTGCTACAAATGCTGGAACTACCGGCTCGATTAACTTTCATATCTGGTGGCAACCCTTAAATTCTGCTGGTGTAGTTACTGCCGGTGCTGGTGGTGTGCTGTAAAGTTTAATTTAATAAGGGGCAGGTAATTTTATCTGCCCCTTATTGATAAATCGAAAGGTGAAATATGGCCGCTACTGTTACTTTAGAGGACATTATAGCTCTTGTCAGGAAATTTACGGGCAGTCCCGATTCTTCCCAGCTTAGCGATGCGGAAATAACAACGGAGATTAACAATTATTACCAGAACATAATGCCTTTGCAAATAGAATTGCCAGAGTTAAAAGGGACTTGTACTCTTACTACGGCGGATACAAATTCAAGTTTGCCGCTGCCAGATGAAACAGTAAAAATATATCCTCCGGTCAGAATAGGAAGCGGCGCTGTACCGGCAAGCTATGCTATCGGTGGATTCTATTATGAGCCGGTTCATTTTTACGCCAAGCATAACGGCTCGGAAGTTAAAGGAACACCTGTCGATATTCTTTTGCAGGGAAGGACTGTATTGTTCCAACCTGCCGCTGGCGGAATATTCAAATTGGTATTTTCTTCAATCGAAAAACCTACAACGCTGATTGCGGCGGGGCTTATAGTTCAGGACAGACTAAGAGATTTGATTGCCATTTCGACCTCCTTGGCATTTTTGATGCGCAGAAGAGATACCGAAGGACAAGCTAATTTGATTCCGATTTTGCCGTTATATGTTCAAACACTTAAAACATTAGGAATTTTTGCCGATACCGAGAGGCTTCTCGATGCACATAGCAAGGGTTCCCAACAGCAAACAGTTGCTGCCCCTGTTGTTCCGGTAGCGTAAGGATTGAATAATGGATTGGAATTTATCGCAAATTCGGCAGAGAGTAAGGTATCTGACGGGAGACCTTCAAACTTCAGATACAGACCTAAACGAAAAGATAAACGATTTTTATCATAATCGTTTTCCTTTGGAAATAGACGACAAACAGCTTAACGAATGGTTCGATTTGACAATTTATGCGACCGATTCGGGTGATTATGATGTTTCCGATGACATACTAAAGATATACGGCAACGAGCAGGACAATCCCGCCTTTATAGACGGGGACGAAATTAAGCTCTTTCAGGATTCGGCCAGTTTCTTCAGGACATATCCACGTATAGATAGCGGCGCAGCCTACTGGATTACACCACCTCAACTTGCTATCGGGACTGTTAGTACCACAAAAGTTAAAAATTCAGCCTTCACGTTCAGGACAAACGATTCGGATTATACTTACTTCGCAACAGCGGGAGAGACGTCTTTATCCGGTGATACCGTTCCTCAAAGCAAATATGGCGCTTGGCGTCTTGAAGTCAATGGAGATGGCACAATATCAATAGTGGAGGCCGATGATAATGACACTGGCTATCCTACTGCCGCTCAAGCGATACAGGGGCTTGCCGCCGAGAGCAGTGAAAATGCCTGTATGGGTTTTGTAACCGTAATCAATACAGCAGGCACTTTTATTCCTGGCACTACGGCTTTGGATGCCGCCGGAATTACGGATACTTATACTGATGGCTATCATAGCATAAGAGGAATACCGGAAGCGGCATTACTCGAAGATGACACTCTCTATATCAGGGACAAACCGGACGATACTTATACGTTTAGGGCATATACAAAAATCAAGCCCGCCGTTCTTGCCTTGGATACCAGCGTTCCCCTTGCGGTCGAGTGGGGGATTTTGATTGCACTCGGTACGGCGATAGAAATGTTAACAGAAAAGGGAAATACGGAGAAAATTACAGCGCTTGCTCCAATTTATGATTACGAAAAAACGCTGATTAACCGCCGATATATATCACAATTTTTTTCCGGTAATCAAAGGGCAAGTGCGAGCTTTTAACAAATAGAAAGGAGAATAAAATGCCTGACCCAATTTATACTTGCGATATATTTGGCAGAGTAATCAATCCAGGCGTAGAGCACGCAGCACAATATCCTTGGGTAAATATAGCGGATATAACCGTAGCGGAAGCGGCTTTGGCCGGAGATGAGAAAAATTCCACATACATAGATGCTTTAGGCACGACCAAAAGCGGGATATATTCGCCAGAAGATGGTCAAGTAGCTTTTGAAATAAGGGTAAGAACGGATGGCAGTGATGGAGATGTGAATGTAGTTGAGATGTACGCAGCGGCTGGTGATATTACTTCTGAATATTTATTCCGGCGAGTTGCTACTTTAACTTTTACCCAGGGGACGGGCGAATATACAGCGGCAATATTCTTCTCTGACGAACTTGCTGTAACGAATAATTCCTGGTTGACACCGCCTATTGATTGTGGCGTGGATGGTAGTAATGACTACGCCTCTTATGTTCTGAATATTCACGGCTACAAGAAGTTTGCATTTATCATGTCAACGAAGGCCGCAGGCACGACACATCTTTACCTCGATGCAAGGAGATTTTAAGCAATGGCAACAATAAGTAAGAACTGGGGCGCATCTGTAACACTTGCGCAAACTGATGGATATGGTGGTGCAACACCGGATTTGGCAGCAGACCAGGCTTATGATTATACTGCTGATGTCGATTTAGAAACGAACGGTTATGAAGGCGCTCACGTTACAGTCGATTACGATGGCTCTGGGACAACAGATAATATCATAATCGACATATTCGGTTCGCTTGATGGTACAAATTATGATGATATAGCCCTTTGCACGTTATCCGGCAGTAAGACAGGGGCGGATGAGCAAGTGAGTTTCATTGTCAAGGATGTAGCTCATTTTAGAATTGGAGTTAAGACATCAGGCACGACTAATACCTTTGATTACCAGATTAAGTATCAACCTTGGAATTATACTTCGGCGTAAGGAGAAAGATGGCTGATTATCATATACTAGAATCGTCACTGGAACAGCACGAAATTAGAGTATCCTTTCATATTGCCGTGCCGAATGAGGCTAACGGAGCAAATGTAAATCTTCGGGCTGCATTAAAACAATATCAGCCCTTTACTGCTTCAGCTGTACCTTGGATTCCTGATACTGATGTCGAGATTACGCAACTTAAAGCGGGCGAGCTTTACGAATATACTGAAACTGTATGCTACAACGGGAATTTTACTCTGGCTCAAAAACGTGGCGTATGCGATGCAAGATATACACAACTTGTTCCGCTCATTCAGGCTCGAATACGAGCGATTTTATGCTTCTGGGGACTTGATAGGAACATATAATGCCGCTACTTAAACCTATAAGAGGCTCACGGCTTATTGGAAACCATCCACTTGCTCGTGGCTTGGTTGGCTGCTGGCTTTTCAATGAAGGCTCAGGCAATACAGTCTTTGATTTGAGCGGGAATAATAGATTATTGACGTTTTCTGGTAATTGGTTGCAAAACGGTGCTTTTGTTGACGCTGCAACGGATAGACTATTGGCAACAACTCCTATATTTTCACAATCTCAAGGAACTTTCATTTGCTGTTTGAATCGTCAAGCAGCCTGGTCAGAGTATGGAGCAATTTTTAATGTCGAGAATGCAACTAATAATTCACCAAACGAAATGCTTCTTTATAAGTCAAACAATATACTTGAACCAATAGAATTTTATCCTAATCGCGACCAATCATCCAGTGATTATTGGACATACGGCAACTATTCGACTATTTTCCCATTGAATATGGATGTTGTTGTAGCTGCTGTTTGGAGAAATAACTCAATTCTTAAGGGTTATCTTAATGGTATTGAAGCAGGTTCATTAACTGGTGATGCCTCTTGGACAGCCTCGGCTTGGGCAAATAGTGAAGTTTTATCAATTGGTGCAACTTATGGCATAAACTATGAAACCAACTGTATATACAAATGGGCTTATGCTTTCAATCGTGCCTTATCATCAAGCGAAATCGCCCAACTCTATCGAGAGCCGTTTTGTATGTTTGAGCAGAAGATTTCTCCGGCGTATTTCTTTGTATCCGGCGCTCCGCCTTCTGTAAAACCCTGGTGGTATTATCAAGAAATGATGATGAGAGCAAGCTAATGATTTGGATGGACGTAGATATAGCACTTGCAGAAGTTCCGGTTAATGTCGTGTCGCTCATTGATGACACCGATTTTAAGACAAGAGAAGAATCTGTTGTTTATAATCAGGCAGGTCTGGATTTGGTCTGGAACTTTGTAACAAGTGCAGGGGTTTATACACAGACTGCTGTTACGCCGACGACAGCAGGACTTCACGATTGGGTAAATCAGGGCAATGGTCTTTACAGTATTGAGATTCCCGCAAGTGGTGGAACAATCAATAACGATACTGAAGGTTATGGATGGTTTACGGGATATGCTACTGGGATTCTTCCCTGGTCTGGGCCGATTATAGGATTTAGAGCGGCCGGATTGAATGACTTGCTGATTGATAGTGCATACAGTGCAACAAGAGGTCTTGTGGGAACGGCTTTGCCCGCAGCAGCAGCCAATGCCGCAGGTGGATTGCCGATAAGCGATGCCGGTGGATTAGATTTAGATGCACTACTGGTAGCTGGTCGTGGTAGTCCTTTAGTTCTTGGAGCGGGTGATGTGGGAGATTGCAAGGAAAAAGGAATTGTCCATTTCTTCTGGAACACCATCGACCGTTCGGGTGCTGCAACAGCACCTTCAACGGCGGGGACTATTCGAGTTTATAAAGATGATGGTACGGGCGAGGTAACGGCTCCGACTGGAATAACGGATACGAGGGCATTCGATACAGTAGTTGGTCTGCACGAGTGCAAGATAGATTTGAGTGCAAACAATTTTTATGCAAAAGAGAAGAACTATTTTGTAGTTGTTGTGGGTGCGGTTATAGATACCAAAACGGCCAATGCGGTAATTGCATCGTTCTCGATAGAAAACAGATGGGCAAATGTTCACTTTGAATATGGAGGCTAATAATGGGCGGTCAATACGATTTCGGCTCAAAAGAAGAAATAATCAAATCCATTACCATTGATGATAATGGCATAGTCCGTATAGGTTCCGAAATAATTAAAGTAGCCAAAAGGGGAGAACAAGGATTGAAAGGAGACAGAGGAATTAAAGGTGATATACCAAAACATCAATGGAGAGGAACGGAAATTCGCTTTGAAAATCCTGATGAAAGTTGGGGACAATGGACTAACTTAAAAGGATTAGTTGGTAATCCAGGTATTGATGGTAAAAATGGAAGAAATGGTGAACCTGGCAGGGACGGCAAAAATGGAATTGCTGGTCAGGATGGCAAGGCTGGCGTTGATGGCAAGGCTGGCGTCGATGGTAAGCCTGGCATTGATGGCAAGGCTGGCGTTGATGGCAAAAATGGCAAGGATGGAAATGACGGCGACAAAGGTGATATGCCTATACACGAATGGGATGGCACAAAATTGAGATTTCAAAATCCAGATGGTTCTTGGGGTCTTTATATTGAATTGAAGGGCGAGTCTGGTCAAGATGGCCACGATGGTAAAGATGGTAAACCTGGTCAAAAGGGCGAATCAATACAAGGATTTCCTGGTTCACAAGGCGATAAGGGTGAACCTGGAATACCACCACACGATTGGAATATTATATTGGATAAAATAGCCCGATTTGAGAGAGCATTAGAGAATTTAGGAGTTAAAATATAATGTGTGCTTGGGACAAGGGATTGCCTATTGCGGGCAGGAAAGCCCGATATATTGACGATGATATAAGAGCCAATAATGCTGCTCTGGAGACTGCCTTTGATAACGAACACGATTTTACAACTGGCGGGACACAAACGGGACGTCATCCACAAGGTTCTGCCCGATGTTTTTTTCAGGATGCTGCACCTTCTACGAGGATTGACGGCACGGCTTTTACTTCCGCCGATTTTGGCTCTTTATGGATAGATTCTAATAGTAGTCCTGATAATCAATTCAATATTCTTACTGCTATTGGCCCCGTTACTTGGACTCCGGTTTCAACGGAGATAATCGCCTTTTTGGTAGCCCAGATAAATACTTGGGCACTGGCTCAGACGTTCTCTGTTAGTCCGGTCTTTACTTTAGGTCTTGTAGCAAATAATTCTTACATTCAAGGTCGAAACAATGCCGGTAATGGCAATGTAGATATTGCCAAAGTCAATACGAGTGATGGTATTACATTAGGCGCCGTTACGACTTTGCCGGATACTTCCGCACTTGCTACAAGTGGAGCACCAGTGGCCGATGCCCAACTTGCCAATAAGAAATATGTTGATGATGGTCTTGCATTAAAATCAGGCTTGATGACACCTTCTACTTATGCAGGTGAGGAATCTGTAACTTATCCAAATGGTGAGATTGTAAAAAGAGGCTATAAAGCAAAAACTGGAGCATCGGATACGATTACGTTTGCTGTGGCATTTCCTAACGGAGTTGTCGCTGGATTTCTTACCTCACAACATACTGCTTCTGTTGGTTGGGAGTCGGTTATCACTACTCTTAATACGACAACTCTTATAATAAGTTGGGGAGCAGGTGCCTTAACAGGAGCTTATTGGGAGGCAAAAGGTTGGTGAGATATGCCATTTCAATCTTTTCCAATTTATGATTTGAAATCGGGGCAAATTACGGCGCGCGAGCCGTGGTTAATTCCCGCTGATGCCTTCAAGAAGCTGCGTAACGGGCATATTTACCACGGCGTACTCGAAAAGAGAAAAGGCTATACAGAGTTTGGGAAAATGGTTAAAACCGAGACTACAACTGCCTCGGTGATTACACATTTTGCAGATGCAGGAAGTGGAAAGGTTACGGTAACAACATCGAGTGCACACGGTCTTTCTAATGACGCTACAGTCGTTCAAACCGGAACGACCAGTTATAACGGCACTTTTGTAATTTCAGAAAAGGCAGCAACAACTTTCAAGATTGTAGCCACTTGGGTTGCTGATGATGCAACTGGAATTGTTAGTAGTGTGCCTGGCAATGCTGTAATGGGGATTTACAACTATTATCAGGGAGATGTAGAAACGCTTTTGGCAATGGATACCAAGCGTGTGAATAAATACAATACTACAAGCCACGCTTTTGAGGATGTAACACGACTTAAAATCCATTTCAAGCCAGGCGCATCACAAAATCATCTGCCAGTTGCTAACGATGTCTGCGAAGGAGCTACGAACGGCGCTTATGGTACGGTTGAATCGGTAATAGTTGACCACGGCTCTTGTCCTCTCGGAACAGGCGATGGCTGGATTATTTTTAAGAATGCGACAGTTGTTGGTACTTTTCTTGATGGTGAAAATTTGCGAGACCAAGGAACACCTGCTGAGATTTACGGTGATGCCGATGGTACGCAAACAGAGAACGAATTTACAGGTGAGGATAATAATTTTTTCTGGCTTCAAAACTGGCTTGATGTTGGCTATTTCACAAACTATATAGACCAGATACAAAGATACGGCGCCGGAAGTATTCTAACACCTGTTCCTTTTCAAATAGATTTGGCTGTGGAAGGCGGGCCTGATAATGATATGAATACCTGTCTTCTAATCTTTATTTATCATAATCGTATTATTCTTTTCAGGACAAACGAAACGGATGGTGCGCATAATCGAAGGGCAAGATGGTGTGAGATAAATAATCCCGCAATTTGGAAAGCCGCTTCATATAAAGATGCGCCAACCGAGGACTGGATTATATCTGCAGACTTTATCGGGGATGAGCTTTATGTATGGTTTGAGCGGACTATCTGGATTTTTGCTTATACAAACGACCCAACAGAACCGTTCAAATGGGAGCAAGTTGCAAGCACGGAAGGATGCTATGCAACTATGTCGGTCATATCTTTTAGCGATGAACTTATGGCCGTTGGCCCTACGCAAATTGTCGGATTCGATAGGCGCAAGGCATACAATGTGGATGAGAAAATACCGGATTTTATGCTTGAATGGACGCAGGCGGCGATTGGATATTGCTATGGATTAGTCCTTGAAGAAATGAAACAGGCGTGGATTTCTTATGCTTCGATTGCAGCGGACAAACCGGATAGCGCATTGATTATCAATTACGAGGAAAACTGCTTTTCGACTTATGAGCTTCCAATTCACGTTTTAGGCTATTCGCAACTTAGTGCAGACCTCATTCTCGATGAAATAGATGCAAGCATTGCCTTGGATGATATAGATTATTCTTTCGATGATAAAGACCTTCAGGCAGGCTATCCGACGACATTGATGGGATGCAGGACTGGTTATATTTATAAGTTAAATGATGGCGGCAGTGATGATGGAGCAGATATTTCATTTGAGACCGAAAGTGGTCAATTGAACCCTTTTGTTAAAGAAGGAAAACAAGCGTGTTTGGGTTGGATAGATTTTCTGGTCGATAAAGACGAGCTATGCACTTTTGATGTTGATTTTTATTTGAATGATGAATCTTTATCTTACCAGACTAAAACCATAACTTGCTCCGAAACAGGAACAAATAGAGAC
>Ga0224501_10000266_pt1 | contig 46208 bp, 42 predicted proteins | sample SF_Oct11_sed_USG_4_FD_169105 | JGI IMG/M metagenome (GOLD analysis project Ga0224501, IMG submission 169105) | Sediment microbial communities from San Francisco Bay, California, United States - SF_Oct11_sed_USGS_8_1 | ecosystem: Environmental > Aquatic > Marine > Sediment | place: USA... | reverse complement strand
GATAGTAGGTGGAGCAGTTTTTGTGGCAGCACTTTTTGTGACAGCCCTAAGTTTTTTCACAAATGTTTTGGGCATCGAACTCTCTACAGCTTTTAGCGACCCGACAGCTTTCTCAAAAATTGATTGGTCAGAAGCAATGATTCTTGACAATTTGATGGCTCATGTGGCAGCGCTAGTAGGAAGTTTGGTTTTACTCTTCATATTCGTTGTTGTCGCAGCCATCTTCTACAGAAAATCACTGACAACCCTCACTGAAAAGACGGGCGTTGGCCTTTTTGGCACTGCAGGATTGTTACTACTGATCGGTGCCGTCTTGACAATAATCGCTATAGGTTTCTTGCTTATCTGGATTGCTTTAATACTCCTGACAGTGGCATTCTTCCAGATTAGGGCAGAACCCACTCAGCCACCTCCAATGACGCCTTCGTAAAATTTATGCATGCATGCACACACATCTACGATCTCTCTTAGTCTCCCTTTCTTACACTCACTCTCTTACTCACTCAGCGCGCACAAATTGGGTTTTCATTCTTTACCATATTCAGCAAAGGATTCACGAGTACCCAAATAAGTCTTCGATTCAACATACCTGAATTTTTCTAATTCTTCATTTTCGAATTTGGCGCGCTTCTCAAGAACTTCTATGGTTGGCCATTCCTCGATCCCCAAATAATTCCACTCTTCGTTTGACCAACGGCAGTCAATCATCATTATGACGTTGCACCCAAGTTCGTCCAGATTCTTGCGATCCTTGAGCATAAACTCTTTCTTTTCCTCTTCTGATAGCTCATAAAATGCTTCCTTGATTTTGGCGAACATCACTCTGATGATAGGTTTTTTCTCAGCCATCTTATCATCTCCTCCACTATTACGTCAAATGAACACCTGTGATTGAACCTTAAGACTTCTTTTTCATCTCATGGCGTATCCACCATATGATTCCTAAACCTATAGGAATCCCGAAGATGATTAACATCCAGATTAATACCGTAAGCATAGAATATACTAGATAGTCAAATGTCCAAGTTGCAAAAGCAGTATTCCAGTTTCCATCAGTGAAAACCTTGATGCAAAACGCAATAAAACCCAATAGCGATATTGATCCTCCTCCTCCGCTTGTCGCGCGCGAGCGTTTGCCAAAGAAATGATATTCTTTCTTTTCCTCATCAGGTAATTTTTTCCACCATAGCCAACCTGCTACCACTGCTATAATTACTGGAATTCCGATCAGGAGAACTTCCCAGAAAATCAGATGTAATAAGAAAGTCACTAAATGTCCCATTGTCCATTGACCTAAAGATGTAGGTACCATACCAGTTGATTGAGCATCTCCTACGAACCATAAATAGACAAGAATTGCACCAATCGATGCCAAAATAGCTCCTACTATAAATAAGACAAGCATGTTCCAATGATTTCTCAAGAATTTTTTCCAGATCTCGGAACCATTTTCTGATCCAGTTTTTGTCATCATAAATTTCCTCTTCTTTTTAAATCTATAACATGCATGCATCTTTGGAGTGTCTGCTATTTATGATTGTGTGACTGTTATACTACAGCCACACGTATGCATGTAGTTCATTATGAAGGGTAGCTTTTCGTACATTTCATACCCTCGTATTATTAGAGTGTATACTCGATTTCGATAACACATATCTTTAGTAGATTCTTATGGTACCTTCCTTCTTTATTCCTATTTCATTCCTATCCATAGAATGGTATCCAAATCAGGTATACCGGTATATACTGTTCATTAACCGTTGACCGTCGTCCGTTGGTTGGTTGGACTAAAATTTAACCCCCACACACCCACACAAATTCTTAGAACTGAAGAAGAGAGATGGTAGTGCCACAGAGGAATTTAATTGGAAGCTAAGATTGAGTTCAAACCTGCTTTTCAAGTGCTCGGGATCATGAAACGAGGTAAAGATGGAACGAAGTTCATCCCTCCATTATGGGACAAATTCTTCAAGCAGTATCATGAAAAGACTAGAAATCTCAGAAAATCAAATGCTGGCTGTGGAGTGATGAAAAACTATGATTCACAGACAAAAGAGTTCGACTATCTTGCAGGATTTGAAGCAGATCCAGACACTACAGTTCCTGAGGGAATGATAACATGGAATATACCTAAACAGACCTACGTTACAATCGCTTGTACCGTTCCAACGATCATGAAAGCGGTTGAGTTCTTTCAAAAACAATGGGCACCTAATCAAGGTTATCAACCTGCTGAAGGACCAGAATTTGAATATTATCCTGAAGACTACACGAACGTAGAAACCGACACTATGTATATGTACTTCCCAATTAAGAAAGCATAGGTTAGTATCGAAAAGCGTGCGCGTTGATCTTATAGAGAAAATGTCGAAAGGTGAACTTCAGAATTTCATATCTATTTAATTCTACACTTTAATGATCAGCGAGATAAAAATTCCGAATTGCAAGTGAAATGCCTGTGGAATGTTCTAGCTTCTGCGGTCTGGAAATAACGCAAATAAGGTCGTTGAGTACATTGTAATGTTTGGCTAAAGTAAGAAACGTTGAGTTGATTAGATGAATCGTGGAACTGAACAAGATCGTGAGATGCTGAATGCACTGCAAAAAGAAAAACTACTGGACTTATTCTTTCTTCATATCAGGAATTTGTGGAGAGTAGATGGATTATATTTTCTCGGAATCGAAGAGAAATTTGGTACCGATGCCGCCACTCAAATAGATGCAGATTGTTGGAAGCTAATTGGTCAGTTAGAAGCGAAGGAGCTCAAGAAGACTTTTGGATTTAAGGAAATCGATGTAGCTGCTCTTCTGAACCTTCTAACGAAGACCAGCTGGGCTTTAGATCAAACCAACAAAGAGGTTGAAGTCTCAAGGAACCGAGGCATATTTAGAGTCGTCAAGTGCAGAACCCAAGAGACAAGAATTAGAAAAGGATTGGACGTATTTCCGTGTAAAAAAGTGAGGTTTGATTACTTGAAAAGTTTTGCCAAAGAATTGAATCCACAAATTGAAGTAGAATGCAAAGTTTGTCCACCAGATCAGCGTCCTGACGGATTTTGGTGTGAATGGGAGTTCAAACTACGTTCTATTTAAAAAATAACGAGAATAATACCAAAAACGAAGATTCTTTTGAGAAAGCGGCTGAGAAGCCCTGCTTCGTCCAGCATATACTACGCGCCCACATTCTCTGGCGATAGAAATCCAAGTAGTATACGTCAGGATCACAGTGGGATCTAATTCTATGGAAATTGTGGCCTAATTGCCTTCGTTGTACAGGCAGATACACATTTTAAACAATAAATGCACTCAGGGTGAGTGAACTTTTCCCAAGGTAGCTCTAAGATAGGCACGTTCATCGGACACACTTCCACACATGAGCGGCATCCTACTTTTGTACATCTAACTGGATCCCTCTCTAAACCAAGGAAGCTGAATCGATTTAGAAAGGCTAAGGCGGCACCATGCGGACAAAGATATCGACACCAACTTCTTGGAATGTATATGCCTAAACCTACAACGCCAATCATTATGGCTAGCTGAATCCAAAAGAGTATGGACTTTGACAAGATGCCATTGACTATCGCTCCGAGTATATCCGCACCTGTTTCAACCCAATATGGTATAGCGTAACGGGTTTCCAACACAATTTCGGGCAAAGTAGCGAAGATCGTATTAGATGGACTTAACACATCAAATGGTGCAGAGCCGAAGGCACCTAAAGCTCTTCTGAAGCTCTGTCCCACACCCGTAGCAAGCAGAATCGAAAGCGATCCGCTGACAAACAGAACGATCAATAGCACTCCATATTTCACTTTGATCATATCCTTATGAGTTCTTGAAGAAACTCGGGAATGTTTCCTTTTGATGTAGCCCAATAGATCCTGAATGAAACCGAAAGGACACACCCATCCACATGTAGCTCTGTTCAGAACAACTGCTATCAGAAGAAATGCGGCGATCGGAAGCCATGGGAAGGTTACTTCATACAGCATTAGTTGGAGGACTGAGAAAGCATCGCCAACTGTTTTCTGGGGGGTCCAAATACTATGAAGAACTGGAAGAAGAAGAGGCAAAGGCTGAAAACCGAACACGATTGCATTGAGTAGGAGGAAACAAAGAAACTGAGTTATTTTTCTCGCTATTTCTATTCTGAAGACAAAATTCTTGAGCCGAGACGTCGTTTCCTTCATTTCTGTCAATGCTCCGATGTTTTATCTGTTGGTTTTCTGGGGTTTTTTGGTCAGAGAAGGTGAATCCAAGTTACATAAAAATGTTTCATCAACACCTTCTAGACTTCTTTTCTCTCTGTGACATTGATATTCGCTCTACTCTGGTCATGTGGAGTGATAGTTCACAAATTTTATTTTGGTGCGATCAGAATAAGAATGTTCATGGTTGAATTGAAACCTACTGACGGTACTTTTCTACTGGGTCCCCTAGTGATTTTTATCTCTGTTTTCTTTATGATAGAGGTTCAAACGACGGATATTATCGTTTTTATGCAAATGATTCAAACCAACATTACTGCAGTAACGGTACTCGCGTTAGGCGTGATATTGTTATCTATAGGTATTGCTGAGCACTCTCCCAATGTAAGAGGTGGTGTTTTCATGTTACTTGAGGGCACTGGCCTTTTCTCTGCTATATTGGGTTTTTTCTTTTATGGCGTATCGATGGTAAGGGAATCAGTTGGCGGAGTCTATACAATAACCTTCTCTCCACTCCACTTTTGGGTTGGACTCATAATTTGGACAATTGGAATTTTCTTAATTACGTATGCAGGTATCAGTTCGAGAAAAAAGGAAGAAGGATTAGTCTTCCTCAACGCTTTGCTTACTCTAGTACTCGCGTGCTTTTTCGTTTGGGAAATCTTTCTAAAATAATTGGATTGATATTCAGTTATTACATGAAGTCAACTATGCTACGTTGGTCAACCTTTCCACTTGACCTCTCTTCTTCTGCGGCTGTTTCTTCGAAGATCTTCAACTGACCATAAACTCCATCATAGCCGGGCACTACTTTCACTTTTCCTTCCCTAACTTGAACGATAGTTTCAGCAATTCTTGAATCAACAATTTTACTCATTTCCTCTTTTGGAGCGTCGATAAGCACATTGTACTCGTTTCCAAATTCCTTGACTAATCTATTATAAGCAGTCCATACCATCTTTGTGCCAGGATAACTACTCTCTAAAACAGTTGCAATAATTTCGGAAAGCGGCAACAGATGCAAGTAACCTGGTGCACCTTCAGGTTTAAATCCCATTGGGCGATCTGCAAGCTCCTCTACCCGTTGCTCAACCCCTTTCGTGAGCCTTCTACGACAAACCGGACAGTAATTACCAAATTTCAACGCCTCTTGAGGCGAAAGGGAGATATTGCAGTTTCTGTGGCCCGTCCAGTGATACTTTCCATAGGCTGGATTAGTTTCAATGGTAGATCTGAAACTGTCTTTATCTTTTTTGCGAATAGCATCAACCACGGTTGTGTATGTTAGTTTTTCTAGTTCAAACACGTTTGCTTCTCTTCCAATTCTCCATGGCCAACAACTGTGACAGTCACTATTTGAAACTAAAGCATACTTGTCTAAGGCACTTAATCGCCAGTTCATTGGGGGGTCAGATGAGAGGCCTGTTTCTAGGGCGAAGATGTGCTTTGTCATGTCTTGGTAGCAGTCTTCTACTCGATTAAATCCGCTGAAGGCACCAAACAGACTGAACCAAGGAGTCCAAGCGTGAGCCGGTATGACAACATTGTCTTTCGAAACCTCCATTACTTCTTCTACAAGTTGTGGAGCATTCATGTCCAAGGTAGGTCTTCCATCTGCAGCAAGATTACCATATCCGGTCAATCTCTCGTTGATTTGAACTGTTGTTTCCAGACTTGGCGTTAAGATGACATGATGGATTTTTTTAACTTCGTTCTCAAGAGTAAAGATTGTGCTAACTTCGTTTGTTATCATATAACGTATTGAAGAGTTAGGAGCTTTGGCGTATCCGTAAAGGTTGGTATTGGGAATTTCGACTAATTTTTCTTTCAGTTCTTCAAGCCATTTAGGATGTGTGAAGTCTCCGGTGCCTACAAGGTTCAAACCTTTGATTTGGGCAAAACGGGTAATTTCATCTATGTTCATTTTTTGGCTTGTGGCACGGCTGAAACGGCTGTGAATGTGCAGGTCTGCGATAACTCTCATTCACTTTTTTCTTCCTTTTCTTTCACGTATTTCAGAAAGATTTTTTCCCAGTCAACTTTGAACATGATTACCATTACGATTATCAGTAATATTATTCCAAGGAGTCCTCCGAGCGCGACTGCTATCCAATCGCTTCCTTCGCCAAAAATGTCTTTAATGATCTCAATTGCATAACGCCCACTGTAGGCGACAATGAAGTTCATGCTTATTTTTCCAATTAGAGCTGGAATGAATGCCCGCAAGGGACTGTAACGCATCATGCCCAAGGGAATGAAAAGCAGGTCATCTGGCAGCGGCGTCAAGGCGAAAAGAAAAATGGCGACAGGGCCAAATCTGTCGAAAACCTTTACCATGAACTCCATCTTTCTACGTCGCTCCGCGCTGACAACTTTTCTTCCGTAGAAACCAAGCAGGTACCCTGAGAACTCACCCACTGCAGAACCGAGTCCTGCAGCAATTGCAGTTAGAAATGGATCAAATAGACCTCCGAGAGTAAAAATGACTACCGTGTAAGGAAGAGGAAAAAAGATGGATAAAGCGCCGATTAGGCTGATTAGAAAAATTCCGAAATATCCGTAGTTCTGTGCTAATTGCAGCATCCACTCAACTAGCTGCTGTAACGTGTTTTGAGCCAGGATTTGCAAACAAGACCTCTCGAAAGTCCGCTTATGTTGGTTTTAACGCTTATTGTGTTTAGTCCTAATAATCTTTGTTGGCGTAACGATAATGTCGACTTTTTCGTCATGCGGCATAGAAGGCGCGTATTCAACTAATTGAACGTCATGTATTGTGGTGACAACAGGTACTTTCCCAAACCTTTCCGTTATCATCTTCACTTCACGGTCTCCATAACCACAACCTTTTCCAAGCCTATTCCCATCTTTGTCAACAGCCACACTACCAGTTACGATTAGGCCTGGCTTCGGGAAAGTCGTTGTTTCTGTTCCAAATTTGAAAGCGCCTTTGATTGTTGAAGCAAACCGTTCTTTTCCAGCAGTAGTCTGCGGAGCGACTACGAGAAAGCCGTGCTTAAGCCTAGGCGTAGCCATAACCAGAGTTTTGCCATCTTGTAGAATCATTTCTCGAACTGGCCTCTGAGGAGAGTCAGGGGCGCAGAAAACAATCTGTGCTGCTTCATATTCCGGTAATTCTCGCAATTTCTGTGCTGCTTTCTCTGCGCCAACAAAGTTGGGGATCCTATGGAACACTGGTTTTGGAAAACGCGTAATTCCCTTCTTTTCCATAAGCTGCCAAATTCGCATTCTAAAACTTTCTTTAGCCAAATACCAACACCCAATTTCGTCAGCAGTGAGAGGTTAAAGGGTTTCTGAACACTTTTTTAGATTGTTTAAATACTAATATCTATAAAGTCAATTAAACTTGTGAGGTTGATGTGCAGTGGCTGCTGTGAAAAGAAAAGATTGGAGTCGCTATGGTAAATGGTTCCGTAGAATATTGATAGATGCAGGAATATTGGACTATCGATATCCAATTAAAGGGTGTGGTGTTTGGCTTCCCTATGGCTTTAAGATTCGGAGAAATGTGTTCCAAATTTTGCGTAATCTGCTGGATTCCACTGGCCATGACGAAACACTCTTTCCTTTAATGATTCCCGAGACCGCATTGGCGAAAGAATCCTCTCATGTAGGAAGCTTTGAAGAAGAGTGTTACTGGGTTACTCACGGCGGCACGGACCTACTGAAGATTAAGTACGCTCTCCGACCAACGAGCGAAACTGCTATTGCGCCCATGTTAAAACTGTGGGTTCGATCTCACGCTGATCTGCCATTAAAACTGTATCAAATCGTGAACATTTTCAGGTATGAAACCAAGGCCACCCGACCAATTCTTAGGATGCGAGAGGTCTCAACTTTCAAAGAAGCCCACACTTCTCACGCCACGTTTGAAGACGCCGAAGAACAAGTGAAAGAAGCAATCATAGTTTACAAAGACTTCTTTGATGCAATGGATGTTCCCTACCGCATATCAAAGAGACCGGAATGGGATAAATTTCCAGGAGCCCTTTACTCCGTAGCCTTTGACATGATATGCCCCGACGGACGGACGCTCCAGGTCGGAACTGTCCATAATTTGGGTCAAAACTTCTCAAAGGCTTTTGACATTACGTACGAGACTGAAAAAGGAGAACAAGAACATATTTGGCAGACATGCTATGGAATTTCCGGAAGAGCCGTAGCTGCCGTCTTGACCGTGCATGGAGACGATTATGGCGTCGTATTGCCACCCAAAATAGCCCCCATACAAGCTGTGATTATCCCCATCCCATACAAGAATAAGGCAGAGCAAATCAATAAAGCGTGCAAAGACATCGAAATCATGCTGAAAAAAGCAAATGTCCAAGTCAAACTCGACTTGAGGGCTGATATGAGACCAGGCTCCAAATTCTACTATTGGGATCTAAGGGGTGTTCCAATTCGTATCGAAATTGGGCCCAAGGACATAGAACAGAATGAAGCAACCATTGTCCGAAGGGACACTTTGGAGAAACAGACTTGCAAGATAAGTGGATTAGTAAAGACTATTCAAGAGTTAATGCGTACAATGATGAAAGATCTTCGTTTAAGAGCTTGGAAATGGATGGACGAACGAGTTCACCGTGTTGACAACTTGGAAGACGCGAAAAAGTTGATAGCGAGAAAGGAAGGAATCGTTGAAGTCTTATGGTGTGGCAATGTCAAGTGTGGTCAAAAACTGGAAGAGGTTATAGGTGCACGAGTATTGGGAGTCCCGATGGATATTGAAGAGAAAATTGATGGAAACTGTGTGATTTGTGGAAAAACCGCCGCTGACATAATCCGAGTTGCAATCGCATACTAGTTCTAAAGAAAGGCTTTGATGGCTTCTTTTCCGGTCATTCCAAGTTTTACTCCCAGTAATTGTCCCTTAGACGTAGTCTTTTTTATTTCAGTTTTCAGAACGTCCTCGAAGTTTCTCACGCCGCTAACTACTGCTGCAGCCACGTTGAATTTCTCTGCTGCCTCTGTGTTGAGGAAGCCGCACATGACAAATCCAGTTCGTCCTATTATCGCAAGTAGTGGTGGGGAATTTGGCAAGTCTACTTTCAAACCTATGGCATTTTTGCCATCTATTTCCAGAGGGGATACAGTTATCACAAAATTCACGCTCACAATCTACATATACAGTTTTTACATAATTATTCTGCTATAGACTTGAGGGTTTTTTAGTATAGGTGCATAATAAATCGCTTCTATCTGCTTCGTAAACCCTGTTTTTTCTTAAGGTTTCTTCTGTAAGGCGCGTTGCAGTGATCGGTGGAACCTGAAGTCAGTGTTCAAACAACACGGTGTGCTTGCCAACTACTATGACAAGCCTTAATCCCCCTTTTTTATTGCGAAGTATATACGTCGCCATTACTGTTTTTTGTATGGAACTGTCAAGTTGTTGGTTGATTTAGCTCCTTGTCAACTTTCGTTTGATAATGAAAACTCTAGCCATCATCCAGAGGTTTCAGCCAAATCCGCATGTAAGGAACTTCATTGACTTTTGGGTATTCGAAACTCCAACACGAATGCACTCATTCATTTCTATTTATTTCCAGATGTATTTCATATGATGCATGAGAAAATGAAAGCCTTGGATAGCTTGGTTGACACCAGAATGTATTATGTCGAAAATATGAGAACATTGTATAATTGATACATTTTCCCTCTCTATCACTTAATGGAACAATGTTTCTGAAGTCTTAAAAGGGTCAGAATACATACCGTGAAACAAGAATGGAGGATACTACTTGTCTACATGCATGAAGAATGTAAAGCATCGAGGAATCTGTCTTGCGTGCGTTGCTGTTGTTCTCTTGGCTTCAGTGGGCTACGTGCTGTTAGGTGTTAAAGCTCTAGGCTCTTGGACATCTATGGCAAACGTCCCTTACGGTGGCGGTGTCTTTTACGGTGGTTCCTTGGCTTGGACTGGCGGTGACTACATATACGCCTTCGTGGGAGGCGGTACTCCGCTTTTCTACAGGTACAGTATCTCTGGCAACTCCTGGACACCAAGGGCAAATATGTTGACTTCAGTTAACCCTGGTGGTTCGCTGGTTTGGACCGGTGGTGACTACATATACGCCTTTGCTGGAGGAACTAATCCATACCTGTTCAGGTATAGTATCTCTGGAAACTCTTGGAAAATGATGAACCGAATTACCTATGGTCCTGGTCCGCTTTATGGCGCAAGTTTAGTTTGGACTGGTGATGACTACATATATGCCTTCGTTGGAAACGTAGTCCCATATTTCCATAGATATAGTATCTCCGGCGACTCTTGGACATACATAGGAAACACGCCATTTACACAACTGGGTGGTGCTGATCTGGTCTGGACTGGCGGAAACTACCTGTACGCTTTCGAGGGAGGTAACACTCCACGTTTCTACAGATATGATATCCTAGGAGACACTTGGACATATATTAGCAATTGTCCTACTGTAGTTTCTTATGGTGGTTCGTTGGTATGGACTGGTGGCGACTACATATATGCCTTAATCGGACGCAACAGTCCACTCTTCTACAGATACAGCATTGTTGGTAATAGCTGGGCGTCAATGCCCAGTGTAGGACCGTCTGTGAGCTATGGGGGGTGTTTAGAATATGCCTATCGACACATCTATGCGTTCCCGGGAAACAATCAACAGTATTTCCGGAGATATACGGATTCCGATGTAGCAGTGATCGATGTGTCAGTTTCTGACACCGAAGTCTTCGAAGGTGAAGCAGTGAATGTTACAGTTGCCGTAAAGAATGAGGGAACATCACCAGAAACGTTCAACGTCACAGCCTACTACAATGCAGAGCCTATTGGAAACCAAACAGTCATGAATCTGTTTCCAGGAAATCAAACGGAACTGGTTTTTTCTTGGAACACAACTGGAGTGGCTTCTGGCACCTACACTATATCTGCCGAGGCTGAGACGCTTCCTGATGAGATTTATGTTGCTGACAACACATTCATAGACGGTGAGGTGGTTGTTCATTATGTTCGTGTCTACTGGAATCCAACATGCCCGCCTCCCTTTGTCGCTTCATCAATTCCAAGAAAAGGGGAACCAGTGAACGTGACTGCAAACATACTGGTCAACGGGAATATACCGGCGGAAGTTCTGCTTTTCTGTAGAGCTGACGGTGGCGCATGGTGGAACACTACCATGATCTACAACGCGTCGAATAGTCTGTGGACCACCATAATGCTTGGGCAAATAGGAAACACAACAGTCGAATTCTACATTGAAGCTTACGAAGGAGAAAACACAATTGTAACCCCCAGCTACTTCTTCGAAGTGCAGGACCTCTTTGCAGGGGACGTGAACGGCGACGGCAAAGTGCGCGTCGACGACATCTTGATGGTCGCCCTCGAATTTGGACTAGGCTAGTAAAAGCTCCTCATACCCTCTCTCTTTTTTCTACATGTATATTATGGAATGGATTGAGAAGCAGAAAGATGTGATTAAAAATTCTTTAACTGTTTGCTTCAACGAGACAGCTATAAACTTGTATAAGAAGTTTGGATTCATCATTGAAGGAGTAAGCAAGGAACATTACAGGATTAATGGAAAACATATTGACGATATGATAATGACTAAATTTCAAGCATAGAAGATTCTTTCCTGAATCTTTAGTATCACTTCTGTTATACTGCCGTCGTTCTTGTTGATATAGGAAGGAGCGCTCGCGCATATTCTTTGTTTGGAATATTGATTTTCTGGAAGAACTCTTTTCTATGCTCGTTGTTTCGGGATTGTTATAGAAGAATGTTATAGAACAGTTTGTAGGCGTTGGTTGATGTTTAGGGGAGAATCTGGTGGGGTAGGGAAGAATCTGATGGGCAGCAAGCGCCGGGGTATGTTGTATATTATTGCTGAGATTTTGGAGATTGCGAGGAAAGATTGCTTGAAGTGTCACATCATGTATGGAGCGAATTTGAGTTTTGCTCAATTAAATGAGTATTTGGGCATTCTATTGGAGACAAAGCTTTTGAAAGCGACTAATGAGGGTGGTAGGCATGTTTATAGGAGGACTCGGAAGGGTGTGAGATTTCTCAAAAATTATTACAAGATGATGGATTTGTTACGTCGTGAGAGTGTGCCCAAGTTGCTCAAACCTTCCCTTTTTTCTACTGTTTCCATGCGTATTTTCTTTGGGGAATATTAGTTCTTTGGAAGCACTCCTTTTTAGAATTGCTTCTCTAGGTTTCAGCTACATACAAATGTTATAGAACAATCTGTAGGTGTAGATTTGTCAAATCGTAAACGTAGAGATCAGTTAGGTATTATGGCTGAGATTTTGGAGATTGCAAAGAATGGTTGTTTAAAGACCCATATTATGTATAGGGCGAATCTGAGTTTTGCCCAGTTAAATGATTATCTGGATTTTCTTTTTGAGGTTGGACTTTTGAAGGAGAGTAGTGAGGATGGGAGGCGTGTTTACAACATGACTCGGAAGGGTATTAGTTTTCTTCAGAATTATCATAAGTTAAGAAAATTACTGCGTAGGAAGGGCACACACTACTAGAAAAATCTTATAGAAGAACATTCCATAACCCTCAAGTTCAAGAAACAATGTAATAAAATCAGAGAATGCGTTTCTGCTTACAAAAGCTGAGAGAGAGAAAGGAGAGATCTTTTTACTTACGAGTTCTGGCTAACTGAGTTTTCTTCCGCATTTGGGACAGTTATCTATGTCATATCCACAGGTTAAGCATATGCAAATTTTACAGTGAGAGCAGATCCAGTTCGCCCCATGTATAATCTGGCTACATTTGGCACAGGGTTTAGTGAGACACGCATCAACCATTCTTATAACTATCCCTCTTGTCTACTATGAAATAGATGATATAGAAGCCAACTGATCAAAACCAGACTCAGTATAAGCGCATTTAGAAACATAGTTCTATCCTTAACATAGAAGATTCTTTCTTAACATTTAAACAGTTTTAGACGTTCCAAGAAAAATTATAATATCCATTCAATGGACATTATTCGCGCGCGAAATTCAATCAAGATAGCCAGCGCGCGCGACTGTTTCATCTGTCTGTTCATCATTGCGAAAGAAGATTAATGGCTGATAGTTGCGAGTGTAAAAGTTGCGTATTGCAGTGCAAAAAGTCCGCTTGGTGTTCGTAGCTAGACCTTTCTCTTCAGCCAAATACTTTAAGAACCGTTTAACCGATATTTCGGCTCGGTGTTTAACGCGCTCAGGATATAGTCCCTAACGAGAAGAAGAAGAGTGCTGACAAAACTCAAAGAAAAGTTTCAACTGTGGATAGCCTCAGAAGCAAAGATGGCTCACAAAATAGGCTTAACCCCAAACCATGTAAGTGCAATTGGAATAATTCTCGCTATCTTTTCAACATTGGCATATTGGGCTTGGCAAGCTAATCATTTGCTACTGATAGTTGCTCCTTTCCTTCTTCTGGTCTCAGGTTTTTGTGATGCCTTAGATGGAGCAATCGCTAGGCTGCATAAACAAACAACAACTTTCGGTGGCTTTCTCGACTCTCTACTTGATCGTTACGCAGATGCAGTTGTTTTCCTAGGAATCATAATTGGTGGATTATGCGATCCCTTTTGGGGTTTGACCGCTGTGATAGGCTCATTGTTGGTAAGTTACACTCGCGCAAGAGCAGAAGCAACTGGCATAAAAATGGAAGCAGTTGGTGTAGCTGAGCGTGCAGACCGACTATTCATACTTGCAATTGCAAGTTTTCTTAGCATCGTTTGGTTAGAAGCTTTAAATTTAGGGATAATCGTTTTAGCATTCCTCTCAAATCTCACAGTGCTTCAACGGGTAGTCTATTTTTATAAGGCTTCTAAAGACAGATAAGAATGATGTGGACTCGTTCTAAAATCGTCGTTTCTTTCTTGGCCGGTCTCTTCTTTCTTTTTGGGCACGAACTTTCACTACGCCTCGATGTACGGCACATGAAACGCAGAAATATCTTGTTGCACTGGAACTCGCTATGTAGGTTCCTTTTTGCCGTAGTTCCCTAGCTAAGGGACCGCCTACAACAGATATTCTTTTGGTCGTTCTTTTCGCTTTGTCTCTGGGTACAAGTTGACCGCATGAGTTACATTGAACAAAACCGCTTCTTCCCTTGCCACCTTTTGATCTTCCTCTAGATTTTCTCTTAACAGGCACTCGGAAAGCCTCAATGCATCAAATTGATAAACATGCTTATTAATCTTTGAGGATTCCTTGTTTTGGAATGGAATGTTTGATCTGATTACAGTAGGGCACTTCGCCATAGATTTAATTCTCTCACAAGAAACACCCACCGCCACCGCCGTTTTAGGGGGACCTCCAACCTACGTTTCCTTAGCAGCAAGACAACTCAACTCAAGAGTTTCTGTGATCTCCAAGGTGGGAGAGGATTTTCCCAGCAAATATCTCTTATGGCTGAAAACTGAGAAGGTGGATTTATCTGGACTAAAAATTGTTAAAGGTGCTTCAACCACGAGTTTCTTTTTGAAATATGAGAACGAAAAAAGAAGGCTCCAATTGAAGAGTCGAGCTCCATCCATTTTCCCCGAAGACATACCCATTTCAATACGTTCAGAGGCAATCCATGTGGCACCTATCGCGAACGAGTTGTCACTCGACGTCATCAAAAAATTGAGAGCCCTAACTAAGATACTTTCGTTGGATCCACAGGGACTTCTGCGAAGGTTCGATAAATTCGGAAATGTTGAATTGAAAAAAGGGGGTGACTCAGAAGTTCTCGAACGAATTGATATATACAAATCATCCTTAAGAGAAATCAAAATTCTCACGGGACTTGTAGACTTGCAATCAGCAATGAAGGAAATTCATAGCATTGGACCAAAGATAGTTCTAGTTACAAAGGGCATAATGGGAGCAACGCTTTTCTTTGAGGAAAGATTCCATGATATTCCTTCCTGTAAACCAAGAATAACTCGAGATTCTACTGGAGCCGGCGATGCCTTCATAGGAGCTTTTCTAGCAGAGTATATTAAAAGAAAAGATCCGCTTTGGTGTGCATGCGTGGGATCAGCTGCATCGTCATTTGTTGTGGAAGGTATTGGGCCTGCAGTTTTTGGAGGAAAAGAAGAAACTTATAGAAGAGCAAATGGAATCTACGAAAAAGGTATATGAAATTCAAAACAAATAATACTAAGCGCTAATGTATTATGCACTTCGAGGAATTGATTTGGGGCGAGTTTCCAAAGGCGTCAAGTGTAGTGTCACCGGGTGCGATAAAGAGGCTGTTCGTTCTCTCGCGTCTGAGAAGGTGAGTTCTGCGGGTTTGAAGGTTGGTGAGACGAGACGAACCTATCTCTGCAGGGACCATTACAAGGAGTATAAACGGGAGACCAAAAAGGAAAGAAAGTTAGAGAAGTGGAGGCATATGGGCTGAGAATACTTCAACTTCACTCCAACTTCATAGAATATAAACCAATAGAAAAAGAAGGAGCCGTTGTGGAAGAAGCCGAGAAAAAATGGCAACGCGTAGAAGAAGTTGAGGTTTTATTCACTTGCATTGAAAAAGGAGACAACAAAGCAGTTGCGAAAAAGGCAATAAAAGAGATCAGATTGGCACTCAAAAAATTGAAGGTTAATAGAATTCTAATTTACCCTTACGCTCATCTAAGTAGCGATCTGGCAAGGCCAGCCACTGCATTAAATGTTCTTAAGGCTATGGAGGAATATGCAAAGGAAGATGGCTTTGAAACCTATCGGACCCCTTTTGGTTGGTGTAAACAGTTTTCTGTTTCTATAAAAGGGCATCCACTTGCAGAACAATTCAGAATAGTTTTGCCAAGCGAAGTTAAAGAAAAGGGAGAAGAGAAAGTTTCTGAAGCAGTGAAGGCGGAAGAGGCGCTCAAATCTTTTTGGTATATTCTACAAACAGACGGAACGCTTGTCTCAGTGGAAGGATTCAACTTTTCTAAACATGAAAATCTGGAGAAATTTGCGCGGTATGAAATGACCAAGGTGAGGGCGGTTCAGCAGATTCCGCCTCACGTAAAACTAATGAGAAAACTAGAGATTGCAGACTACGAGCCAGGTAGTGACCCTGGCAACTTCAGATGGTACCCAAAAGGAAGGCTGATCAAATCATTGTTAGAACAGTTTGTAACACAAAGTGTGATAGATTACGGTGCCATGGAAGTGGAAACTCCAATCATGTACGATTTCCATCATCCAAGCCTAGCCAACTATCTTGATAGATTTCCTGCGAGACAATACATTTTGAAATCTGGTGAAAAAGACTTCTTCTTACGATTCAGTGCATGCTTCGGTCAATTTCTTATGTTACACGACACCCAGATTTCCTACAAGCAGCTTCCCCTAAAAATTTATGAACTAACCAAATACAGCTTTAGAAAGGAGAAAAGCGGCGAACTCGTCGGGCTAAGACGACTCAGGGGTTTTACAATGCCCGACTGCCATGCGATATGTGCCGACCTAGATCAGGCTAAAAAGGAGTTTATGATCAGGTTCGAATTGTGCAAGGAAATTTTGGAAGGTTTAGACCTAAGCAAAGAAGATTATGACCTGGCAATTCGATTTACTAGGGATTTCTACGAGGAAAATGAGGATTTTATCGTTTCCTTAGCAAAACTGATGGACAAACCGGTCCTCGTTGAAATGTGGGATGAACGATTCTTCTATTTCATACTGAAATGGGAATTCAACTTCGTAGACAATTTAGACAAGGCCTCAGCCCTCTCAACGGATCAAATTGATATTGAAAATGCAGAGAGATATGGCATAACCTACGCGGATAAGGAAGGAGAAAAGCAGTATCCACTGATTCTGCACTGTTCTCCAAGTGGCGCTATCGAAAGATGTGTTTATGCTCTTTTGGAGAAGGCATATCGAGAACAACAAAGGGGAAATGTGCCAATACTACCCCTCTGGTTATCACCCATTCAAATGCGCGTCGTTCCAGTCTCTGAGAAATTCGTCGAAGATGCCAAAAATATAATGGAGAAAATTGAGAAATATCATATACGCGTTGATTTGGACGATCGTCCAATGACTATGCCAAAAAAAGTTAGAGAAGCAGAAACCGAATGGGTCAATTATGTTCTTGTAATTGGACCCAAAGAAATCAACTCAGGCATCTTTCAAGTAAGAGATAGAAAAGCAAGAACAATGAGGAAAATGAAGCTTCAAGACTTGTTGAGCGAAATAGAAGAGAGAACCAAAAACAAACCATTCAAGCCGCTACCACTTCCGAAATTGCTTTCCCAGAGGCCTAGATTTTTCGGTTAGTTTCTTCCTATAATATTTGGAAAAGATTTATCAAAAAGCAGACAACATTCTACGATTCTGGAAGTGTGTGTGTAATGCAAGTTCAGAACGGAGCGTTTCAATATTCAGATGAGATAGGTCCCGAGAAAATATTGTATGTTTATGATCCAAAGACGAAACTGAAGGGAATACTTGTAGTCGACAATACCTTCCTTGGGCCAGCTATAGGCGGCACAAGAATGGCTCCAGACATATCAACCGAGGAAGTTTTCAGACTAGCACGGGCAATGACTTTCAAAAACGCAGCAGCGGATATCCCCCATGGAGGCGGAAAGAGCGGCATCGTTGCTGACCCGGAAACCAAGAATAAGTATGAGCTAATTCGGTCGTTTGCGAGGGGGATAGAACCGATAACCAGCTATGTTCCAGGGCCCGATATGGGTACAGATGAACATTGTATGGTTATCATTCGCGAAGAAATTGGTAGAGCTATCGGGTTGCCACGTGAATTTGGAGGGATTCCTCTTGATGAAATGGGCACCACCGGATACGGTGTGGTCGTTAGTACTGAAGTAGCCTGTGAATACGCACTCTTGGACTTGTCTAAAGCCAGCGTTGCTGTGGAAGGGTTTGGAGCTGTCGGAAAAGCGGTTGTGAAATTTTTGACAGAGAAAGGCACGAGGGTAGTAGCCGTTTCAGATTCTAAAGGCGCCATATATCAACCAGATGGTTTAGATTATGAAAAGTTACTCGAGACCAAACAAACCACAGGCGCAGTGAAAAACTACAAGGGTGGAAGGATAATCGAGAACGAGGAATTGTTTCGACTACCCGTGGATATCTTAATTCCAGGAGCCAGACCTGATGTTATTTCTAGGGAGAATGTGCGAGACATCAAGGCATCAGTTATTGTCGAAGCTGCCAACATTCCAGTCACGATTGAAGCTGAGAGAATTCTTCATGATAGGGGGATTCTTGTGGTTCCTGACTTCATTGCAAATGCTGGAGGAGTCATAACTGGTGCTGTAGAATATATGGGCGGAACCGAAGATGAGGTCATTGGAATCATTAAAGACAAGATTGCTAAGAACACAAAGCTGGTCCTGGATTTGGCAAAAGAGCAGAAGGTGCTGCCTAGGGTTGCTGCGGAAAACTTGGCGAAAAAACGAGTGCTTAAGGCCATGGAATAAATGTGGACTTGGGTGTTAGCATGAAAACTCTGTTGTTAACCGAAGAGCACATCAAACACCTGCTATCTATGGATGAAGCTATGGATGCTGTTGAATCAGCGTTCAAAGAAAAGGGACTTGGCCACGTGCAGATGCCGGCGAAGCTATACCTGTTTTATAAACAACACAGCGGTGACCTCAGAGCTATGCCGTCGTACCTTGAGGATCTTGACATTTCTGCAGTGAAGGTGGTTAATGTTCATCCAGAAAACCGAGTTAGATATAATCTTCCCACCGTCATGGCAGTTATTGTTTTAATAGACCCTAAGAATGGTGCGCCTTTGGCGATAATGGGAGGTACTAGTATCACTGACATGAGAACTGGTGCTGCTGGGGGCATAGCAGCTAAGTATCTTGCTCGAAAAAGCTCGAAGGTTGTGGGCTTTGTTGGAGCAGGGGCGCAGTCTAAGACACAACTTTTGGCTCTCTTGAGTCTTTACGGAGAGCTTGAGGAAGTTAGAGTTTGGAGTCGAACTGAGAAAACCAGAGACCAGTTTGTGACTGAAATGGGACCAGTTTGTGGTGGTTCAACTGAAATAGTTTCTGTTGGCAATGCTAAGGATGCTGCCGAAGATGTTGACATTATTGTGACGACAACTCCTTCAAGGAAGCCTATTGTTTCAGCTAATTGGATTTCACTTGGTACACATATCAACTGTATTGGCGCTGATGCGCCAGGTAAAGAGGAATTAGAACCTTCTATCTTAACGAAAGCTAAGATTGTTGTTGATGATTGGGACCAAGCTTCGCATAGTGGCGAAATCAATGTTCCATTAACAAAAGGAATCATAACCAAGAAGGATATTTGGAGTGAAATAGGCGAGATTGTGGCTGGTCTGAAGCCCGGGAGAACCGCCTCTGATGAAATAACTGTTTTTACGTCTACTGGGCTGGCAATACAGGACGCTGTGACAGCAGAACTTGCCTACAAGAAAGCTTTAGCGAAAGGAATTGGAAGTTTTATTGAGATCACATAAAAAGACGTTGTATTGATCAATTGAATACTTATTGGCCTAGTTGAGATGCCGGCGGAGACGTATACTGTGAAGCTGCTATGTATCCTTTGCTAGTATGCACCGTGATTGTTATGTTCTTATTTCTGTAGTTAGTCCAATTCCATGTACACTGGAATACGGCGGTGGAGTCTGAAGCAAGCGTATATGGTAGAACTGGAAGCACATCCGATATTTCTGTTACCGTTCCGTTTTCCAAGGTTACTGCTATCTTAGCAATTTGGGCGTCATCAAGGGAAAATTCAGAGTTCCTCACGGTGATAGTGAAGGTTGTTGTGTCGATGGGGTCGAAAACAACGCCTACGATTGCAAAGGATACACGTGTCGGCGTAACTTTCGTGAGCTGGGCTGTATAGTTTTCTGTAGAACACACTGTAATTGTGATGTTCTTGTTTTGATAATTGAACCAATTCCAGGGACAAATGAAGGTTGTTGTGGAATCTGGTTCTAGTGTGTAAGGAAGTTGTGGTGTTGTTTCTGTTCCGTCGATGCTTTCTGTAGTTCCGTTTTCCAAAAGTAAAGTTATCTCTGTCAAATTAACGTGTGTGGTATAGAATTCTGAGTTTTGAACAGTTACATTGAAACTATCTGTGTTTCCTAGGTCAAAAATGGCATTTATGATTTCTATTGGAGATGGTGTGGCTGTCGTGTAGTATATTGTGTAATTCTGTAGGGTGTGAACACTTATTGTGACATTTTTGTTTCGATAGGGGTTCCAATTCCATGAGCATTGGAAGGTCATAGAAGAACCCTGGTCGAGTGAGTATGGAAGAGACGGTTCCATCTCGGTTCCATTTATCTCAATCATTGTCTCATTTTCTGGGGTGAGCGCTATTCTTGAAATGTTAAGGTAGCTCGGGGAGAGTTCAGAGTTCCGAATTGTTATGTTGAAGTGGTTTGTGTCAAGTTCGTTGAAGAGGACATCTGTGACTTCCAGAACTACTGGATTTGGAGTGACCTGAGTGGCGTAGGAAACGTAACCCTGCGCAGTGTACACAGCTATCGTTATACTTGTGTTTTGATGGTCACTCCAGTCCCATAGGCAGGTAAATGTGACCGAGGAGTTTGGGTTCAACCTGTATGGAAGTGATGGACTAACGTCTTCTGTTTCTAAACTTTCTGTTTGTGCCTTTATGTCGGTAATGTTAACATGGGTGACCGAGTTTTCGTGGCTTTGAATTGTTAGATTAAACTGCGTGACACTTATGGACGAGTCAAAGTGCAAGTTGGTGACCAGGCCTACAAACGGCGTCGGAGCTTCGAATGTCGGGCCAGATCCATTGGCAACGAAAGCGGAGATTCCTATGGTTTGGCCTGTGTAATTTGCCCAATTCCAAAAGCACTGGAACGTTTGGTCGGTGCCTTCGAGGAGCTGGTGTGGAAGGGATGGATTGGCAGTTGTTATGGTGTGAATCGTTCCTTCGTCGGTCGAAGTGGTGATTTCTGTGATTTCGGCTTTTGAGGGAGAGTATGATGGGTTTAAGAGGGTGAGATTAAAGAAATTGGTGTTTTGAGGCGCAAAAGCCACGTTTGTGATAGCTACCGTGGTCTTGTCCGGGATTTTTATGCCAAGTTCGATGACTCCTCCCATGACCCACAAATAGGACAAGAAGGCCCCGATCACGAAGGAGATTAACATTAATAAAATAAGAGATAGTCTTGTGATAGCTTTCAGATTCCTGGCAAATTTCATTTACTTTCCCCATATTATGTCTACAATGCCCGTGTCATGAATACCCAAAGTCCCCCTGTGGAGTAGATAAATATTAGGGTCGCTAGGCTATGCTAGCTTCAGCTTGGTTACGTGCCTGCATAGATGGTGAACAGTTGTATTTCTTCTCTCTGGAGTTGAATTTTATGTGCGCACGTATTCCAATTGTCTGTGAAACCGTCCTCTGTCATAACAAAGCTGTCTTCGAGTGCAACTTCTCAGTTGAAAGTATATGAAATACTCATCTTTAGATCTGGTTACTTTCCGAAGGTTGGGTATAATGAAGCTTCTATAAGAATCTTGATCACGTTTAGGTTCTGCGTCGTTTTTCGATGTAGCAAAGTATCTCCAAAATTATTTTTGCCGCCTCGATTGCAGTTGTTCCCGTGTCATAGTGCGGTGCAACTTCAACCAAATCAAAGGCAAGCACTGGATGTTTGCAAGTTTCATAAAGAAGTCTTAGAAATGTATGTATGTCTAAACCTTCGGGTTCAGGATTTTGGACTGCTGGTGCAAAAGCTGGATCCAGAACATCCATATCAATTGTCAAATAGATTTTGTTGGAATCTGAAAGACTGTTTTCGATTTTCTGTATAGTCTTTTTCAAACCATCTTCCATCATTTGTTGAACAGACAAAAACTGAATCCTGTGACTCTTTGCAAAGTCGAGTTCCTCTTTGCAGACTGCCCTCGTTCCGATTTCCAGAATTTTTTGGGGCTTAACTTGCTCATAAATTCTACGCATGAACGTAGTATGAGAAGTCACCAGCCCCACGTATTCGTTACGCAAGTCTAAATGGGCATCAAAACCCACTATTGCAAAGTCTTCATCGACACCTTCCGTCGCACCTAAAGTCAGCGTGTGTTCTCCTCCAATTAGAACAGGCAACTTCTCAGCCTCCAAAATCTCCTTAACGACTACTTCCAATCGACTCAAAGTTTCATCCACTTTACCGGTAACGTGAAGATCACCTAAGTCGTGCACCATCAAGTCTTCAGCGTCAAAACCTGCCCTGAAACTGTAGGTTTCAAGGTTTACTGACGCCTGTCGTATCGCAGAGGGCGCAAATCTACAACCCGCCCTAAACGTGCTCGTCACATCCAAGGGCACTCCCACGATCACATAGTCAGCTTCTTCAAATGATCGTTGAAACCCCCCAAAGACAACAGAGGGAGAGACGAAAAGTTCACGATAACTCATGTTACACGACTTCCTTACTTGATGTATGAAGACTATTAACTAAAGCTTATTCTCTCTTGCAAAAATAATCCAATGCGCGCGCAAAAGGTTGCGTCACTTTTCCGTCTGTGCGTATTTGTCAGAGCGGTCATGAAGAATATTGCGTCTTGATTACTATGCCATCAGATTGCGAATTGCCTTTAAAGTTGATTGCCACCTTTCTATATACAAGAACTGGGGGAGAGGCATGGAGAACGATGAACTAGAAATGAAAGTTGATATTCTATTGGCAGAATATCAGGCAGCTCACATCAACCGCAATCATTATGATAGCGTGGCGTTCACAGTAGCCTCTATACTGGTCGCTACCTCATTTACGCTCTACGGCATCTCTTTCTTGGGCGAAGTCAGAAACGATTTTGTTGAAGTTGGATTCTTGGCATGTGTTTCATTTGCCTTAATGTTGATTTGGTATGCTTACCATGTATATGTGGATCCTTTTGTTAGGTTGTCCATTAAGCGACTTTGGGAGATAGAAGAGAATTTACGGCAGCTAGGTTTCGATGCTCCTAAACTTCACACTATGATTGTGCAAGAAACAACCAAGGGCAGAGGCAGAAGGATTGTGCGCCTTATTTTGATGTTGGCGTATTTTGCGTGGTTATTTCGGATTCTAGTGCTGGTTTTAACCATCATGCTATAAACAGAGAACAATGAGAAAAAAGGATATTTACTTACTTACTGAGAAATAATTACCAAGACTTGTGACATACATTTTCGGCGTGCGCGCAAACTACGTGCAAAAAACATATTTGAGATTACCTCCTAGAGCAGAGAGAGGTTCAGATGATGTGTCGCAGGAATCAATGTTGTGAAAAACCTGAAAAGAAAGTCAAGAATCCATCAGAATGTTCGCCTGAACAAATAGCTGAATGTCATCCGAAGTCAAAAACTCATCCCTGCGAGAAATAGATTACCCTCTTTAGCTCTCCGTGGATCCAAAAGCATCTTCAAACATAGCCTCCACAAAAATTCGTAAATACTACTAAGGAAACTAATTTATTATCCGACAGACGTATAGCGGTAATCTGAAACAAGGCGGTGCTGAGAAAATGGCTTTGAAGTCTATACTTGGAGTTGAGAAGTCAGGGATCGCTGTAGTATTCATCTTTTATCTGATTTCGGGTATAGCCCAACTTATAGTCATAGCTATGTCTGCCATTCCACCAATTGGGGTCTTAGCAATCACGTGCCTTATAGCTGCGTACGGCCTTGTTAAAATGCGAAAATGGGCGGTTTGGCTAGTGACAATCCTCCTTTTCCCTGAAATAACCTTTGCCGCAATATCCTTGTACGCTTCAATTATGCAACAACAATCATTCTTCCCGAATCTAGGATGGTTGCTATTTAACTTGATGCTGGTCATTTATGTGATCGCCACCCTTGTTGCTTCTGTATACATTTTGGCTGAAAGGCAAGATTTCCACTAAGTTATAATCGCTCTTCTCAAGGTCTCTTCATAGACTCAATGGGTTGCCATTTCCCCGGTACGTATCCCCTTTTCAAGTCAAATAGAGCCATCAAGAAAACAATAGATTCTAAGAACCCTATGACCCACGTCCAAACTACCTCTCGAAGGTCACTAAAGTTGACAACTTTATTCAAGAAACAAAAAACCTGATAGAGGTCTGGTGTCGGTGTCCAGTTAATGTACTTCTTTCGTAGGTACATATAACCCGCAAAAATTCTTCTTCTCCACCGCAGAATATCAGCAACACTTCCAGGACCCTTAGTAAAGACTATGGCATCCTGTGCATACACCACCCTAAATCCCTGACGACGAGTTATCACCTCAAAATAATGGTCCTCCCAAGGAACATCCCATGGAATTTTCCCAACTAGTTTAGATCGAATCGCACAGAGTTCACCCTGAACCTTAACAAACAGATTGGCACAGATGAAGTGTGAAAAAAGCCAAAAGAAGTGAGAGTAAAAGCCTGCAAATTTCTTGCGGTCATCTACTGGAATGACTTTAGCAGAAACGGTCCCCACTGAACCGTCTAGAAAGTATCGAAGCATTGCATTGATACTTCCTTGCGCGGGCACAACATCCGCATTTAAATACACCAAAACATCTGCCTGTACTACGTCTAACATTTTGTTCAAAGCGGGTGTTTTGCCTGTTTTCTCTCTTTCTGTAATCAACCATACCGCGGAATGTTGTTTTGAATACTGCTCCACTATTTCCTCGGTTTTGTCGGTGCACCCGCTTGCTACCACGATGATCTTGTTCAATCTAAAGCCAGTGTCAAACTGCTGGGTCAAGAGATTCTGCAGAAGTTTCCCAATGTTTGCCTCTTCATTGTATGCGCAAATGCCGACGTCGAACGTCATTGTCACAAGCATTCATCTCCATGGCGGCTACATTATGCTCTTCTTAGATGTACTTTCATAGTTGTTTTCAACGCTGTAAAAATGTTCTTGGAAGAGAATGTCGGATAATCGAATTTTCTGCTCACGTCTTTAATTTTTTCACCGACAATTTGGGTTCGATTCATATCGATCTCACCGATTCCAGCCTTATAGGCCTTCCACAGTGGTTCCACCGCATAAGGGTTGATTCCCATGATGTGGCAACAGACAGCGTCAACTGTCACCGGACTCAATCCCGAAATTATCAGTCCCAGATCTACTGGGCTACCTTGTATAGGACCAAGCCCTTGCATTCCAACGATTCCATCTGCAATGATAAGATTTTGATGAATAGTGCGGTTCAAGAACAAGAGAATTTCGATCAACTTTTCGTGAAGTTTCGGCTTCTTTCGGTTTGCTAAGACTCCAAACATGTTTTTCATCGCAATTGTAATGAATGTGTGTTCAATGTTGCATGTTTTGACTTTCGGGATATTGATGAAAAAATCGGTTTCTAACACGGTTTTTGGGATTTGAAGGGTAAGCCCATCAACATCATATTCTTCGGTCTCATCATTGCTTAGATTGAGAAACTTTACACCGCATTTTTCAATTAAATCCATCACTCCACTTTTAGTTACTCGCTCATCTGCCGTGCCACTATTATTGTCAGATTCCACAACCACAACGTTCTCACTTCTTTTCTTCACCAAGTTAATAACCGCTTCCAGCACTCTGGGGTCAACTATAATCATGTTGTCCAAATTCTTATGATAACAAACATTAGGCTTTATCACAACCTGCTGCCCCCTTTTAATGTTTAGACCACCCAGAAAGTGAATCGACTTGTGAATAGCTTCTTCAACATCTTCCCCTCCCTTCACTACAGCTACTTTTTCCCTTCCAACAGGAGAATAAGGACTTTCCTCAAACGGCCTCATAACTTCAGATAGCGTTCTAACGAGATCAACTCCATCATCAACTGTAACCTTCGCCTCATCCACTCCTTCAACACATCTAAGAAGGTGCATATGTTCAAGGAAATATGATGGATGTCTATTTCGAAGAACATCAAAATACTGTTTAAACCGCCTTCCTCTATGTATGGTTCTGCTTTCTCCATCCTTAATCAGTGTAATGTTATACGGTGTTCTCAGCAAATCCATCTTTATTTGACCAGAATCACCAATCAAGTCAAACTTCAGTGCAGGGATCAAACCAGACCACTTTGCCGAAAGATCAGCCTTGACTCCATTCGCTAATTCGATTTTAACCTCTACATCATCTACACCAATGTGTCCTCGGCGATGCGAGTCAACTGAGAAAACTCTATTCAAGGGGCCTCCCGCCTCATGACATAAATAAACAATATGAGGAAGCTGATCCTCGATTACTCCGCCTTTAGCATGCACACGAAAGTCGGTTTTTGCTCCATAAAACATCAGATTTGACAGCGCACACCCTACTATTTTACGTAAATTCCCAATCTCGTCATTCTTAACATACTGGAGGGCCTCAACGAAGCATGGAGTGAACACAAAGTTGTGCCCCGGCATCAAAACAAGGGAAGCCGAATCTTTTCTATTCCTCTTTTCAATTGTTTTCTTTATTGCCATTGCTTCTTCAATAGTAGTTGCAATCGGTTTTTCACAAAAAACATGTTTATTGCGTCTGATGGAATCAATAACAATTTGACAGTGATATTCAGGAGGGGTACAGACAAAAACGGTGTCTACGTCTGCTTCCTTTAACATCCGATGGTAATCATCAAATCCCTCGTCAATACTAAATTTCTCTAACGTCTCAGCTAATCGCTTCTTGTTGGTGTCAACAGCAGCCACTAAATCGATTTCGCTCATTCTCGTAAGTAACGGCATATGAACTAGACTGGCGATTCTTCCACAACCAACTATGCCGGCTTTCACAGTGATCACTTCGCGGAGAGAGCAAATTCTGGAAGAGGTTTAAACAGATGTACGGTAACATCATCTCCAGCATTAATAAATTGCCATCTTTCTGGTATAATCACAAAACCTTCGGCCTTTGACAAGGTGGTTATCGCACCGGACAATCCCAGCGCAACCGGGCGGGCAAGAAGTTTACCCGACTCGTCTTGAATGAGGTCTACCATTACAAAGGTTCGTCGCCCCTTCGCTTGAAACATTTTTTCGGCCGCCGTTGCCTTAACAATGAAGGGCGGTTCTTGCTGTCTTCCAGCCATCTTCAGAATTATTGGACGAACAAATACGTGAAATATCAGTAAGGAAGAAGTGGGATGGCCTGGCAACGAGAAAATAGGCTTCTTATTGACTATTGCGATGGTCGTGGGTTTTCCAGGTTTAATGGCTATTCCCGAAACAATGACCCCCGGTTTCCCTAACATGTTCAAAACCTTAGGAACCACGTCCTTGGGCCCCACAGACACTCCTCCTGAAGTTATGATAATGTCTGCTGAAGCTAGCGCCTTCTTGAGTACAGCTCTGAGTTCATCTATTTCATCTGGAACTATTCCGAAATTAGAAGGCTGCCCTCCACATTCTTGCACTGCAGCGCTTATCGTGTATGCGTTAATATCATAAATCTTCCCTGGTACAAGAGACTTTCCAGGCTCAACAATTTCTGCGCCAGTGGAGAGTACAGCGACTCTTGGTCGCTTATATACGTCAACCTTTGTAAATCCCAGTGCTGCAAAAACCCCGATATCACGGGAAGATAATAGTTGGTCCCTTCTGATCATGGTTTCGCCCTTGCGAATGTCGGAACCGGCCTCCATCACATTTTCTCGCTGTGAAACTGGACGGTAGATAGAGACGAGTTTATTCTTTTGAATAGTATACTCCATCATAACAACCGCATCTGCTCCCGAAGGTATCGGTGCTCCAGTGACTATTCCTACGGTGGTTCCTTCGTTAAGGATTATTTCGGGCATTTCGTCTATAGTCACACAACCAAGAAGTTTCAGAGTGACAGGCTGCTTTTCATCAGCGCCAAATGTATCCGCAGCATGCACGGCGTATCCGTCTACGGTTGCACGGTTGAAGGGTGGCACATTCAAGGGAGCTTTGACATCTTTGGCTAACACACGTTGGTGTGCTTGGGAAAGGGAAATCTGTTCCACTTCACCTGGTTTGGCGTGGAACTGTTGTTCGAAGATATGTATTGCTTCGTCCAAGGAGACAAGTTTTCTAAACACATTCTTCCCTTCTCAACTTGTCGAAGAGGTATACCTGGACGGTTTCATTTTCGTCAATTCCCTCTCGTTCCTTTGGGATTATTACATATCCGTTCGCTTCTGTCATCGTTGTAAGAACTCCCGAACCTTTTATGCGGACAGGTTCAGCGAGGAGTTCACCTTCTCTTTCAAAGACACAAACTCTCAAGAAGACTTGTCGCCCTAATGCAGATGGAACTCTTCTAGTTAATTTTGCTCTTACTGAGGGACGGAGATCATTTCTAACTCCCAAAAGCTTGTGAAGAATGGGTCGAGCGAAAACTTCAAAACCGATCATAGCTGCCACTGGATTTCCAGACAAAACGAAAATTGGCTTCTCAGCAAGAACTGCAAGGGCCGTTGGCATTCCTGGGCGCATTGCTATTCCATGCACAACTACTCCAGGGGTTCCTATCTGGTTTACCGCCTCTGGAACGAGATCGGCACAGCCAACACTGGTTCCCCCAGTCGTAATAATCGCATCAGCCCTTTCTACTCCAATACGGATTTTTGCATCAATTTCGTTTATGCTGTCCTGGGCTATACCAAGATCGAGAGGCTCGGCCCCGATCTCCAGACACATAGACGAAAGAATCAACCGATTAACATCCACCATTTGATTCAATTTAGGTTTATGGCCTACTTCAACAAGTTCATTTCCTGTTGACAAAACAGCTACTTTGGGTTTCTTCACCACTTTAGGTTTGGTCACTCCAAGGGCAGCTAACAAACCAATATGCTGCGGCTTTAATCTGGTTCCCGCCTCTATCGCCACTTCTCCTTTTTCAACGTCTTCCCCTTTTTTTGAAACATTTTCACCAGTTGTAATTGGAGTCCATACTTCAATTTCACCTTGAAGCAGTTTTGTATATTCCAACATTATAACCGCGTCTGCGCCTTTCGGAAGCATGTTTCCAGTCCAGATACGTACAGTTTCATTCTTGCCTATTCGTCTCTTCTGGACTAGTTGGAGAGTTTTTAAGCTAGATTGAGATGCCTCAAAAGTGTCCTGCGCTCTAACAGCATATCCATCCACTGCTGAACGGTCAAAGGGCGGAAGATCATAATCAGCCACAACATTTTCTGCGGTCACTCTTTCTAAAGCCATTTTCAAAGGCACTTCAACTGTTCCCAATCGTTTCAACTTGAACTTGCTCAGAAACGTAGAGAACGCCTCATCAACATTTGTAAGCTTGGCAAATCCCTTGAGCTGCACCAAATTCTTTCCCACCAACAGCAAGAGAAGATATGCAGAAAAATTTATCGCAAGAAAGTTAATGTTAACTCATTGTCTGCAGTTTCTTTCTCCATCAGAAATTCGATTCTTCAAAAACGATTTGATTCTGATAGAAATCAGCTATCGTGATCTGCGATGATATGTCCGAGCACTATACTGTCCATAAATCCAGGCAATCAAAGCAGATATCCAAGCAGCAAAATTTTGGCAAAGAGTATACTTCGACACAAGATCAAGGGTAATCAGAGGTTGGGTAAATGAAGCCCCAAATCCTTCAAAAGCAGTATAAAACCCAAGGGCCGTAGTAGTTAACACGTTGTTTACAGGAGAAAAGACATGCCTTAAACCAGTGGTCATCTCAATCGTTTTCAATACAAATCCATGAAACGCCAAATTTCCTTTATGAAGCCCAACAGCTAAATCGTATATTAACGTAGGATATGTCAAAAGGTATAATCCGAGCGCCGAGATCAGAAAAACGACGAGAACAATTACAGCGCTTCTGATAGCTGCCCTTGCAAAAAATAACCTTTCAACTACATAGGAAATACCGCGAACTCTAAGAAGAGCCCTACTCACTCGTAGGTAAAAGCCTCTAAAAACCCAGCTAGCTCGTTGCAACTTTTTACTTACCCACCTGGAAAAACGTCCGAATGATTTGAAGCGTCTCTTTTTCGCTTTCGGATATTTTTTCGTTGGGGGTCTCGTCGTTTTCAGGGGTCTCACTCTACGCGGGATTACAGCTAGATATCTGGTAAGATATGTCCAACTTGAGACAAGAACGAATATTGCCCCTAATGGTATCAAGTGATAAAGTGGACTAACAGTTATGGTAAACGATGAACTAGTTCCTGGAATTCGAAGAATCTTCGTTAGTAAGAACTGATCTGCCAAACCAGAAGATGAGAAAAATGCAACGATAAAAAACTCAATGATTAGAGCTAATACAAGAAATAGCACTATTGCAGCAAGACCCTTCAGTGCAGTCCACCTGAAGACCAAACGTCTCCAATGTTTCTCAGAAGCCACTTTACTCACCGAAGTAGAATACCTCTTCAATGTTAACTTTGAAATACCACCTTCTTATTAATGTAGTTTTTCTCTCTACCAGTGTTTTGTTGTGAAATCACGCATAGTATTGGAAGAATTGCAGGTTTAGGTTCAGGACGAAAATACGAGAATTGTGTTCGTTCATAATCGTGCCCAATACTCAGAGGATCCCGTATACTTCTTGCAATTGGGAATACGCTCGTTAATGAGAACCTGACAGCGGAAATTCATGTCCACATTTAGGGCATTTCGCCATATTGCATTGGACTAGAGATGGGCATCCTGAACATGCAAAAGTTCTGCCATAAGATATGTCGAAACTAAACCGGCATCGAGGACAATGAACTATCTGTTTTTTCCTTTGAGGCATATTCAGACTCTCAGGGTCCTTGGTTTTAGAAAAGCTTTCATCATCTTATTAAAAGATTATGTCTAGATTCTCCGTTAAGATTCTGGTTTCATAAACTTTAGAGATAACCACTATAACATCAAGATAGGGCGAAAATTTCAGGTGGACACAGTGTTTTCAGAGTTTCCAAAGAGGACTTTTTCAATGGAAGAAGTGAAGCCAGGCGAAAGATTGTATGAAGTACGCATCATACTTCGAGACGTTCAGGGGGCAATCGCTAAAGCGGCACAAGTGTTGGCGGATGCTAATGTTACCATTAAAACCGGAACAGTTTTTTACATTCTTGGCAAACCAGAACTTGGAACCTGGGCATCATTTATAGACATCTCAAAGGCTACGCTTAACATTCAAGATCTGGAAAAGAAGCTACAAGGCTTGGATGAGGTTGCAGATGTCAGGTTTGAAGAACCTAAGCCGGCCCCTTATGAAGTGATGCATTTTCCTGTCTTGCATGGAAATTCAAGGGCGATAATTGTGGGTAGAGATACTTTTGCTGCGTTGTGGGACGGCTTTGAAGGAATCTTGACGCCTTCTGGATTAGAAGCTGTCCTTTATAATGTTGGCAAGAGAATTGGCACCCACACCGCAATGGGTTTGAAAGATACATATGGCCTAGAAAACAAAGATTTGATGTCAGCAATAGTTCAAGCAGCGAAAGCCTTGGGATGGGGAATTGTAGAGTTTCAGGACATCGATTTCCAAAGCCTTACAGGAACAATAATCGTGAAGGAATCCTTTGAGGCACGTGCGAGACAAAAGAAACCTTATAAAATGTGTCACGGAGCTCGTGGTTATTTTGCCGGATGCATGGGTGTAGTATTTGGGAAACCTGTGGAGGCAGTTGAAGTGAAATGCTTAGGTACTGATGCAGAACATTGTGAGTTCAGGATTAGATCGAATATTTGATATAGCCGAGGCTTAACAAGTTTAGACAGATTTGGATATAGACCCATGAGAGTATAGTTTGGTTGAAAACAATGTCTCAGACTCCAAAGATCCAACGAGTTGAAGTCTATAAGAATCATAGAGTCCAATTACTCCTCAGTAGATTCATTACTGGGGATATTAAAAAAATCGATCCTGTTTTTGATTACAAAGATGGATACAAGTATCCAGTTGTTGAGGCAATCGTTGGACATCATTCTGATGTCGAGGAGTTCTTGAAACAACTTTCTAAGCAGGGGATTCTGGAAAGAGAACTTTACGACAAAATTCTTCATTGCCCTGATTGTAATTCAGCTAACGTTTCTGTTCGCTATCGCTGTCCTTACTGTAAATCCTTTGACGTCAAGAAAGGCTCATTGATTGAACATATTCCCTGTGGATATATTGATACCGAAGACCGTTTTCAAACAGAAGATGAACTGATGTGTCCAAGGTGTAACAAAGCGTTAACACGGGTGGATGTAGACTATCGAAAGGCTGGAGTCTGGTGTACTTGCAATGAATGTGACAAGAGTTTCGACATCCCCACTACTTCACATTTCTGCCGGGACTGCCACAAAGATTTCATGTTTGAGGATGCAATCTACAAAGATGTGTATTCATACAATTTAAGCGCCCAAGCAGTAAAAGAAGCTTCTTTTGGATGGGTTCTGATTGCTCCAATAAAAGAGTTTTTGCAAGCATGTGGATACAACGTAAAAATTCCGGGCCACTTGAAAGGAGCGTCTGGCGCCAGCCACAAATTTGACATAACAGCTTCGCGTGAAACAATTCCACAAAATGTAATGGTATTTGACCTTGCAGTCTCAAACGATAAACCAGTTACCGAACAACCCGTCATCGCCATGTTTGCAAAGATTTATGATGTTACTCCAGATAAAGCATGCGTAATTGCGGTACCAAAAATAAATGAAAATGGGAAAAAACTCGCGGTTCTTTACAAAATCAATGTAATTGAAGCGAAGGACCAAGCCGAAGTGCTAAAGGCTTTAGAACCCTTGATCAAATAGTTTCAGAGAGATTGTGAAAATAAACTGAACACTACAACCATTATGTTGTTAGCTCATGTTCCCTTCTAAGGTGGGGACTCGTAATAATCTGCAACTTGTGTCCCTCTTTGGGTCACTATGTTAATGTGATATACAGATTTAGAATCCCAACTATAGGTAACATTCAGCCAACCCTGATCACCTGTCTCCAGTTCAAGTGACACAAAAGATTCCGCCGTGTGATTGATATAAACTGCGTCCATCTTAATTGGCACTTTGCCCACGTTACGAACGTAAAGATTAACTTCTCCAGCTTTGAACCATACGTTCTCCACGATGAAGCGTTCTCCCATTACTTCCCGAAGATTATTAGTAATAACATACGTTGCGGTCATGGCAATAGACATCCCAGCAACGGCAATAACCATGAGCAAGACATTGCTTAAGACAGGGGTTATCCCTTTTTTATTTCCAAATATTTTTTTCATTTCTCATCCTTACAGTATCAGTTTGAAGGCAAAATACCCGCATGTTAAGAGGATCACACTATGTTTTAGACCAGCGTTCATAGTGCCTTCTCCCATTTTTCCAGCAACGAGACCACCAAATAGACCTTGAATCATGGTCATATGAAAGAAAACTCTTTTTGTTATTTCAGGGTTTAAAGAAGAGAATCCTATTACGGGTAGATCTATCATCTGGATAAAGAAGGTCTTAAAAAGTAATGTTATAGTGATGATGAAGATGAAAAATGCAACGTAAACAATGACGATGTACGGTCTTGTCTGAGTCTGTTGTTCCTTGTTTGCCAACATGTTCATTTGTATGAATTTCCCCAAAGGGCCGAACACTCTTCCGATATGTCCACCAGACTTGCTTGCTTCAACTACTAGTGGAACCGTCCTTCGCATCAATGTAGTGTCAACATGTTTACCAAAAGCCTGAAACGCTTCTTCAAAGGGCATTCCCCAAGACATCCGGGCCACCGTTTTCTTCAACTCCTTAGTTAACGATCCATAATCCCGCTTAGAAGCCTCCTCTAAAGCTTGTGGAAGAGGCATACCTGTTTCTTGAGCTTGAACGATACTTCGAAATAGATCAGGTAGATGTTCGTCAACAGATGTTTTCCAGCGATAATTCACGTAATCCAACACAGCCGAGGGAAAAACAGTGATGACTAATGCCAGCAACATATAATCATCAAAGAGTGGTTTGCCGAAAAGCGTTATCACTGCTGTTATAATTATGGCGGTGCCTAGAGTTCCAGATATAAACCACGCGATTCTTTTCTCCCGCTTTTCAATTCTAGGCATGTTCATCGCCTCGGTGAAACAGCATCCAAAATTATCAGGAATATGATAGATCCGACCGGTATACCAAGGTAAGTAAGGAGATACAGCACGAGGTGGGAATTGAATAAACCTGCCCAGTTCCCTCCCAGCATCGCCATCACTCCCAGCATTACGACAAGAATGAGGGGACCAGCAACTAACATTGTGACGTAGAATTCAGATAACACCGCCAAGGTATCTGAAAACTTTCGTAAGGCAATTCTATTCAACTTCATGTATTGACGCGAGCGAGCTCTAAGATAATTCGCCAGTTTTCCTCCCGAATGAGTGGTTGCGATAAAACCCTCAAGTAATTCCTTGAACCTCTCGGAAGGTGAACGTTTGGATGCGGCCTCCAAAGCCGAGATAACGTCGAATCCGAAAAGTTCCACATCTCTTGTTATTACTCTGGCTTCCCTTGAAACCGCTAAAGAGGCATCCACTTGAGATAATGAACGAAATATTCTGTAAGGTGGTACACCTGCCCTAGCCAATATTTCCATGTAACCAGTTGTAAAGGGAAGGGCGTCCTCTAACATTCTTTTCATGTTGTCCGCACGATAAATGGGGTAAACATAGAAGCCGATTACGGTGGAGGCCCCGGCAAGTGAACTTATTCCAATGCTAAAGAGCATGGAAGAATAGACGGAAACGTGGAGAATTGAAATCAGAACGAACGGTACAAGTATTAGAGTAAACACTGAAGCAAGCAAAGTTGTCAGAATACACAAGCTAACATATGCCTTAAAACTGATCATCGTACCCGATTTGCGGAGGTTAGTATCTACATCTCTGAATAACGGTAAGAATCGAGCCGTTTTTTCCCCCATAATTCGATAAGCTAACAGCTGAAGTTTTGTTTTCATTTCACTCCCAATCGAGCCCTCTTATAAACACGAGTTGGATCAAGATAGTATTCGCGGATTACTGTGGCTACGTCCGTGTAATTTCGAATGTCATTTTCAGCCATCCACTCTAACACCACTTTCCTTCTATGAAGTTCTTCTCGCACTTCCTCTTCTTCTAGACCTCGTGTCTTCATGGTCCCCTCTAAAATGTGGCTGTGACCACAGTAGGAAAAACTATCATGTTTTGCATTCCAATGATACACTTCATTAGTAATGAGTTCCTTGGTTCTCGAGTCTAGATCTGTAATTTCTGTTACAGTGAAGGTTCTTCTGGATGGCTTACCTTGAATCTCAGTTCGCAGCTGAACCATTATAACATCGATCATGGTGAGGAGAGATCTAGGAATGTTCATAGGTTCGGATTCTAATCGACGAATGGCAGTATCCGCTGATTCAGAGTGAAGTGTGCACATGCCTAGATGGCCCGTAGCCATAGCTTGGAAAAGCGTATATGCTTCTTCCCCACGAACTTCACCCACAATTATATAATCTGGTCTTTGTCTCACTGCAGTTTTCAAAAGATCGAACAACGTGATTTCTCCAGTTCCTTTTCCCTGGAGTCCAAATCCTGGTCGCACAACCGAAGGAATCCAATTCTCATGAGGTAAGTTAAGTTCTGCGGTGTCTTCGACGCTTACGATTTTCAGTTCGGGTCTTATAAACATTGACAGACAGTTCAGAATGGTTGTCTTACCTGAAGCTACTCCTCCTGCTACAAGAATGGATGCCCTATTTTCAATGGCATACCAGAAGTAAGCAGCCATCTCAGAGGACACGGTATTGAAAGAGATAAGATCCGAAATTGTTAGCGGATCTACACGAAATCGACGGATAGTGAAGGTTGATCCTCTTCGAGTAACTTCGCTTCCGTAGGTTAGTTGAATACGACTTCGGTCGGGGAGAGATGCGTCAAGCATAGGGGTTGCAATAGAAATGTTCTTTCCGGCAAGGTATGCGAGTCTCATTATGAAGGAATCTAGTTCATCTGCATCTCCAAAAACGATGTCAGTAGGTATGGATTCATATTCTCTATGCCAGACATAAATCGGAATGTTAACTCCATCTGCAGATATATCTTCGATCAAAGGATCCTTCATAAGGGCGTCAATCTTTCCGTAGCCGATGAAGTCTCGCAAAATATAATATGTGAGTTTATCGATGGATTCCTTTGGAATTTTTATGCGATAGTCCTTTATTGTTTCTTGGACTTTGCTTTTGAGGTAATCCTCAGCTTTTTCTTTGGTTTCAAGGTCCTTCAAGCTGACATCTATTTCTTCCATGAGGAGACTTTTAATTTCGTTGAGTTTCTCTTCTTCGTCCTTTAGGAGAGTTGGCTCAATTGTTTCGTATCGTATCTTGTGAGTGGTTGGATTCTTCACTACAGCAGCGTAAATATAGGGTTCATGAATAGGGTAAACTTTACGAAATATTGAAGGCTTCCTTTTTTCCTGTGTAGACTTAGGCTTCTTTTCAACGGTCTGCATTTTGACCCCTATCCTATATTCACGAACTCTATCCTTTTTAGACCCGAGACGAGTTAATGTTATATCAGAAGACTTAATAAACTATATGAATGTCGGATACTAAGATGAAGGTTCTACAACAGCGTCTAGAATACAATAGAGCATAACATATGGCATCTATGTATTTCTATGTTAATTCTCAAGCCGCCCAAAAAAGTGAGTTACGCCTCATCAATTCAACAAATTCGTTCAGTACGTTCAGTTCATCTGTTGATAATTGATCTTGGAATTTCGTTAATAGGATTTTAGCATGAGATTCGGGTACTCGCACATAAAGCGTATCTTCTTCAAAGATATGTCGTCCTACAATCGGTTTATCCAACGAAATGGCCACTTGCATTCCCGTTTTCGCCTCAGAAACTGATTGCCCCTTATCCTGAATCTGCTTGATCTCACCAATATCTACGCCATCTTCTTTAGAAAGGGAGTATTTTGGTTTTATCACTCCAGCTAAAACTTCGATCCCTATAATGGCGGGTCTTGCTCTCCTAAAAACGCAACCAGAGAGAATTTTTATTTTGCCTGGTCTAACCAAGTTCTTGAGTTGTTTCTGGAGACGAGCATTCTGTTCACTTTTCATCCATTTTGTATAGTTGTCAATGAGATGGTAAATGATGTTGTGCTGGAAGATAGGAATCTTTCTGTTTTTCGCTTCTTCCTCTGCATCTTGTAGCATCTTTACACTAAAGGCTAGAACAGCTCCATAAAGGGGTTCATGTTCCTTAACCACTGCGGCTTCTGTTATGTCTCGTTTGGAAACATCGCCAACATCTGCGAGTCGTATGGGAATATTGTTTGACCTTAAGCATTCACTGACTGCCTCGAGAGAACCCAACGTATCCGTTTTTAACACAACACCTTCCAAATCAGTGGCAATTCTAATCTTCTCCACTTCTTCCAAAACAGTCTTGGCGTACTTCTCAAGATCGGCTTCGGAAGGAACCACGTATAAGGGTGCACCAGCTAAGGCTTCCTCAAGATTCGGCGCTGCGATTTTTATTCCAGCTGCGGCTGAAACCGCGTCCACTGAAGAGAATTTGTCGCGCGGGTCCCTGATCTCGTCTAGAGGCTTGGGCAAAAGGACAGCGCGGACGTTGGTCACAATGGGTTTTTCTTTGGCCCCCACGACGATAATGTCGCCCTTTTGAAGGACTCCATCATAAATGATGGCATTAATGGTGATCCCAAGCCCGGGTTCCTCCTTAACTTCTAACACTGTGCCCTTTGCGGGGCCCTTTGTGACGCGGAGGCGAGAACGCAAATGTTGTTGAACTAAGCCGATCAGGACGACTAAAAGTTCTGGTATGCCCTCACCTGTCTTGGCGCTTGTCGGAACAATGGCCACGGTTCGAGTGAAGTCAGATATCTTTTCAAATCGATCAGCCCGAAAATCAAGTCTAGAAAAAGTCCCTATAATCGCGTATAAACGTTCGTCTAAATCTTGGCGAACATATGGATCTTGATCTTGGTATGAGGCTGAAAAAGATGCACCAAGCTTAGATTTCCACCCAGGTAAGCGGTCAATTTTGTTTGCTGCCACGAGAAAGGGTGTTTTCCTCGCCTTGAGGATGTCAATACACTCAGATGTCTGAGCCTCAAATCCCTTTAGGATATCAATCACAAGAATCGCGATGTCCGCAACTGTACCCCCTCTTTTCCTGAGGTTGGCAAAAGCTTCGTGGCCAGGCGTATCAATGACAAGCAATCCGGGAATTCGCACCCTTTTTCTCAGTCCCTTCAGGAGGGGCCCGCATATCTTGGTAAGGGTCTTAACAGGAAAGAAACTTGCACCAATGTGCTGAGTTATGCCCCCAGCTTCACGGGCTTGAACACTACTTTTTCTGATCCGATCTAGCAGAAGAGTCTTTCCGGTGTCGACTGGCACCCAGCAAGTATCTACTTAGCTGAGTTATGCCCGAGCACACAGACTATCGGTTGTCGAACAGGCAATTCAGACCCTCTGCTTGGCTAAAATGTAAGATCGTCTTTTTAACTTTGCTATTGCCTTCTGCCTTCTTGATCTATCTTTTTAAAGAGAGATACTAATTGCCTCCTTTATCCGTTGAATTAATTGATCGAGATGTTCTGTGATTGAGAGAAACCCTCTTTGAGAAGGCAACCCAAAGTTCGGTAAACAAGTAAGTTTGCTATTTGCCGAACATTTTTCTGATGGCGAAGACTTTGTGGAACGGTCCCAAACTTAGCAGATAGGAATCTATTCGTACTCTGTGAAGATGTGCTCCGCAATTTCCCCTTTTTTCTGTTTTAGGCCGTCGCACGCGCAAAACATAGGAAAGAAAAATGATAGCTGAAAGATTTCAGGTTTTTCGTGGCTATCTCTCGAGTGTGAAGGCTTCTCTTTGCTTGGTTCGTGTTGGGATGTGATCCGTTGGCATTCTTTCTTCTGGTTTTTTGCTTAACCCTATTGGTTGAAGTTTTTTTGCCAATTCTAAGGCTGTGTTCAATTTTGTGTTTCTTTCGGCGTAAATCTCAAATAGAACCTCGCCCTTTTCAATGTGTTCTCCAAGTTTTATTTTCAGTATGACTCCAGCTGCCTTTTCTTTGGGGGCGCCTGCTTCTCTGGCAACTTGAACAATGCTCCTGTTGTTGATCCATAAGACTCTGCCGTCTTTGTCCGTTGTTATTTTCGCTTTTTTGGATCCAAGTTTTATGTCCTCAGGTTTTATACTCGGGTTTCCGCCCTGTGCCTCGATTATTTGTCTGAGCTTTCTTTCCGCTTTTCCTGATTTTAGGAGGCTTTCCGCCTTTTGTTTTCCATTTTCGATGCCAATCATTTGAAAAAGTTTGCCTGCGATGGTTGTTGCTTTTTCTTTAAGGTCAGCTGGACCGTTTCCCATGATTGTAGATAATGCTTCTCTTGCTTCTAACGCTGGACCTATAGCGTACCCGATAGGTTGTTCTCCAAAGGTTACTGCACATTGGACACTTATTCCCAATCGCTTCCCTAACTCTATGAAATCGTGTGCAAGTGCATTTGCGCTGCCAATTGTTTCTACTTTTGCACCTCTTCCGGTTGGGATGTCTATAACTACGTGTGTGGCGTTTATGGCTTTTTTCTTGCTCATAATTGATGGAAGAAGCAATGGGTCTATCGCCAGTGGGTACTCAATTTGGATGAAAATGTCATCTGCTGGAGCTAACTCTAAGGCGCCGCCCCAAACCATACAACCATTCGTTTTCCGGACTACCTCTTTTATTTCTTCGATAGTTAGGTTCACTGGACAGAATGTTTCAACGCGGTCCGCGGTCCCTGCCGGAGAAGTGACTGCTCTGGAGGAGGTTTTGGGTATGATAAAACCAGCTGCGGCGATAATTGGTACTATTAAAAGTGTTGTCTTGTCGCCGGGTACTCCACCTATGCTGTGCTTGTCTAGAATTGGAGTTTTATCAAGGGTCAGTGTGCTACCAGTTTCCACCATGGCTTTCGATAAAGCTTCAATTTCGTCCATGCTTAACCCATGAATATAGAGCGCAGTTACAAAGGACGCGATTTCAATGTCGCTTAGGTGACGTTCCACAACCTCCTCAACTATCGTTTTCACTTCGTTTTCTCGTAAAGTTTCACCGCGTATTTTGGCTTGAACATAATTAAGTGCCTCAGGTCTTTCTGCAGGTTGCACTTCAATGGTTTCTCCATTCTTCATTCCGAGCTTTGTTGAGATCTCTTGGTAGACTCCCACATAGTTACGTGGAAAGTTGCTAGCAATGTTGACGATAGCGATTAAATGTTCATTTTTATGGGTTATTTTCACTCTGTCGGATGAATGTACTCCGATAAGACTCGCGGTTTCGTCGTCTAATATGGCTATTCTTCTTCCACCGGCTTGGATGTCTAGAAGTCTGGCTTGCAACTTCATTCAGACTCACTCTTAATCAAAAAGTAAAGTGAATCAATGCTTAAAGGCTTTAAGCAGCTCAATCCAATAAACAAAATTGAGAGGCTTGGGTCAGTTTGAGATACGTAGATTTTGTGGACCTCAATTATAAACCTAAAGAAACAGATGTTGTTTGCACGTTTTACGTTGAACCAGAAGGTGTCAGCATAGCGGAAGCTGCAGGCGGGGTATGTGCGGAGAGTTCGATAGGAACGTGGACAGAACTCACAACAGTAAAGTCCTATGTTCAGAAACTTGCCGCTCGCGTCTTTAGTTTAGAAAGAAATAACGTGAGAATAGCTTATCCGATTGAACTTTTCGAGCCAGGAAACATGCCCAACATATTGAGTAGTGTTTCAGGAAATGTCTTCGGATTAAAGACTCTTAAGAACTTACGGCTTAACGACATCCACTTTCCGCAGGATCTTATCAGAAGCTTCAGGGGTCCAAAATACGGTGTTGAGGGGATTCACGAGCTTTTAAGAGTTTATGATCGGCCATTGGTGGGAACAATAATTAAGCCTAAACTTGGGTTGACAACTCTGGATCATGCAAAAGTTGCCTATGAAGCTTGGGTTGGAGGTTGTGACATAGTGAAGGACGATGAGAACTTGAGCAATCAAAGGTTTAATCCATTTGAAGACCGTGTCATAAAGACATTGGAGAGTCGAGACAGAGCTGAAGAAGAAACTGGTGAAAGAAGAGTTTACATGGCTAATATTACAGCGGAGACGGAGGAGATGCTGAGTAGAGCTGAGTTTGTTCTTAACCATGGTGGAGAATACGTCATGGTTGACGTTATAACCTGTGGCTTTTCCGCTTTACAGACGCTACGTGAACAAGATTTTAACCTCATAATTCATGGCCATAGAGCTGGGCATGCAGCGTTTACCAAAAATCCTAAGCATGGAATTTCGATGCGGGTAATAGCGAAAATAGCTAGAATAATAGGTGTGGATCAGCTTCACGTGGGCACTGTTGTTGGAAAAATGTTTGAAACAAGAGAGGAAGTCGCGGAGAACTATGAAGCACTGAAGGAAGAAATGAGCGGGTTAAAACGAGTTTTGCCCGTTGCCTCGGGCGGTTTGCATCCAGGATTAGTTCCTGCGTTAATCGAGTTTTTCGGAGAAGATTTGGTAATCCAAGCTGGGGGAGGGATTCACGGTCACAGAGATGGAACAGTTGCAGGAGCAAGAGCTATGCGACAAGCGGTAGATGCGACTTTAAGGGGCATGTCTCTACGCGAATATGCTAAAGAGCACCGAGAACTTGAAACAGCACTGCAAATATGGGGACAACACGCTTAGCGGTTTGGTTACTCAAGAACCCACGGATATTTTCTATGCATCACTTGGATTATTGAGTGAGGAGAGATTATCCCCTCTTCACATATTATGCCGTGAATAAAATCTCTCCTTGTAATATCAAAGGCAGGGTTTTTTATGATTAAGTTTTTTGGAGGATTTTCCCAAATTTCATTTGGGCTTCTTTCCTCTATTTTTTCATAGTCTCCGTACATGGTTATGGGGTCGAACTTTAGAAGTTCAGAAACCACGTAGAATGGTGTTCTGGCTTCCTGAGCTATGAGGGCGATCATGCTTGTTCCAATTTTGTTCACCACATTTCCCTCTGAGGTTATGGCATCTGCTCCCACAATTACAAGGTCAACGTGATTCATGAAAAAGCGTGCAGCGGAGTCCACAATCAAAGTAGTATTCACGCCTAATTCTAACATTTCTTTCGTGGTTATTCTGCCTTGAAAGACAGGTCTACTTTCAGTGCAGATAACTTCAAAGGATCTTCCTTCTAGTTTAGCTCTTCTCAACAAATAAGTGACTGTTGATGAGTGGCAGTGGGTTAGAATTACTGAATTGTTCCTAATTCTTTTACCTCCTATTTCAGCAATTTTTCTTTTTGAATCTTCAAGATTTTTGAGAAACTCTTGAGAAGTGAAGGAGACTATTTCAGCTAGTTCCTCAACTTTTTCATGGACACTTTTTTCTACTTGACTTATTATCCATCGGACAGCATTTCTCATGAACGGCTCGGTCTCTCTTGAAGAAAAGAGGATTTCCTTGGCCTCTGAGAGTTCCTTCATGAATTCTTTTTTGTTCTTCGCTTTTGTTTCTTTCGCTAGAGTTTCTATCGCTTGTATGACGGCTACGGCGACGTTTCTGGCGCCTTGAACTTCAAGCCGTTTTATTCTCATAGCGGTTGTTTGAATTGGTTTTAACAATAGTTTTCACCGTAAGGACAGTCATCTTTTTAGTCAGCAAAGGCACTAAAACTTTTGGTAGGATGATTTTGGCTGTCTGTGTGACAAAAATTGCCGCACTCAGAGATTTGCAAGATATACCTCGAATTCTTAGAGACTTGTACATGTTAACTGAATGGAAAAGAATAGGGCTTGCACGTCGGTATGTGGTAAATTGGAAATACATTCTTTCCATAATAAAGTAGCCGTGCTTCGGAGCAAAGGTATGTGCCGACGATATTTGGAGCCTAATAGCAACCATATGTTGAAAACGACCTTTTTTCCAAAGATCCAAAAGGTAACGAAAAAAGTCGACAACATACGCGCTTTTCATGCGTCAAAAGGCCGCTTGGCACAAGCCTAGAAGTAGCAGTCAGAAAGCCTAGCAAAGCCACCACTACTTTCAAGCCTAGTCCGCTAAGCTTTATGCGGATTGCGCCAGTTTACGATTGAAAGCTTTAGTCATATCTTGAAAAGAAGCACCAGCCAGAATCTTCAAGGCTTGCTCATGCGTCAACAGGCTCTTACTTTTCATTGCAGTTGTTGTTGTTTTCTGAAATTTTCGTTTACCAACAACAACTCCCAGTTCGCTCGCGCACACACAACAGATCATGTATCCGCCTATATTTGACGCCAAATAAAGGGGGCATCAAATTGTGCGCACACACACGATGGGTCGCCTTATAGGCACATAACTCGCCACACATGAATGCCATATCAATGTTAGAAACCATTTTGTCAGAGGTAGGCATCCCAGAAGTAAAACAGTTTTAAAGGGCAAACTGGTACTAATTATTTTTTTATAGGAGGAGAGCAATGCAGACAGAGTCCTTTGAGAACGCACTTCTGCTGGCAATCAACCCGATACTTAAATCAATCATAGAAAAGTTTGACGTAGACTGTGAGCAAGACGGAAGTTTATTAATAAGTTCTCTAAAGGACTTTTTCGGAGAAAATGTCAAGCTCTGCAGAAATTGCGAAAGCTTGAACCGAAAATTGGCAAATCCACTTTTCGAAATTAGTAGCAGACTCCTACGGGCTGATAAGAAATTCATGAAAGACAGATTTTTAGATCAGGAGTATAGAGACGCATGGCTAAAAGGATTCGCTTTAATGATAAAAGGGGTCAAAAAATATGGCATACAAATCCCCTTTACCCCCGCAGGTCCCGCGGAAGTAGTCTGGAATTTCACATACTCGTGCAACCTCAAATGCAAACACTGTTACGAAGACGCTGGACCTCACCGACCCGAACTAACCACGGAACAGGCATGCATGGCGATAGACAAACTATCTAACATTGCAGGAGTCGGACTTCCAGCCTTATCCTTCTCTGGCGGAGAACCTCTTATCAGAAAGGATTTCTTTGAAGTTGCAGCCTATGCAAGAAAGAAGATACCCTACTTAAGCATCGCGACAAATGGCACATTACTCACAAAAGACAATGTAAAGAAGCTCAAAGAGATGGGCATAGAATACGTGGAAATAAGCCTTGATGGCGCCAGCAAAGAAGTCCATGAACGTTTTAGAATGGTGTCTGGCTGCTTTGAAAAAACGATGGATGGAATACGGAATTGTGTGGATGAAGGTCTGGACACATGTATAGCCACAACAGTTCACCGGGACAACTTGAACGAAGTTTCGAAAATAATGGATATCGCAGAAGAATTGCAAGCGAGATTCATGCACTTTAACTACATCCCAACAGGAAGAGCCAAGGAACTTGTAGAACTCGATCTAACCCCCAAAGAAAGATTATTGCTTCTTGAAACCATTGCTAAACGAATTGTCGGATTATATCTAAAAGTAAAAGAGGAAGAGGAAAAATTTGGAAAATCTCAGATAGCCGTTGACAGGTTTTTCAGCACTTGCCCTCAATTTGCAAGTGTGGTAAAGAGACTTGCAATGGAGAAAGGAGAGGGGTTCACCGTATCCGCTCATTATGCCGCTAAGAAGGGCGTAGAAGCGGTAGCAAACTTCCTAGGCGGGTGTGGGGCTGGAAGACTCTACATTGCCTTAGAACCCAATGGGGACATAAAACCCTGTGTTTTCTTCCCAACAAATAAGCACACAGTGCTCGGAAACATATTAAAAGCTAGTTTTGAACAAATTTGGGACAATGATCCCATGCTTTGGAATCTAAGAAAAAGAGAAAATCTAGAAACCTACGAAATAGACGGCCGAGTTATCGGATGTGGGAACTGTAAGGATAAATACATATGTGGAGGATGCAGAGCGAGATCCTACAGCTATTTTAATGGGAACTTAAACGCAGCAGACATCGGTTGCATTGATAACGAAGAAATCTGGAAAAAAGTTATGAAACTACATAAATAATGAATCGTAGCCGCTACGAATCTCTAATGTCTAACAGTGCTTTATCACATTGAGAAATCACTTTGTCAATCTCTGGATATCCATAATTTGCATCTATATCAGCAAGGAGCCCCTTGTTTCTATAGTAATCAATCAGAGGCTTCGTCTTTCCATGATAAACCCGCAGCCTATTTTTGATCGTCTCTGGAGTCTCATCGGTGCGTTGGTAGAGTTCTCCGCCACAATAATCACATATCCCATCAATTCTAGGAGGCTTATTCCTCACATGAAAAATGGCTCCACACTTCTTGCAGGTTCTCCTACCACCAAGCCTAGAAATAATCTCAGCCTCTGAAGCAACAAAGTTCAAAACCTTATCTATCTTCTTGAATTTATCCAGAGCTTCTGCTTGATTTATCGTCCTTGGAAAGCCGTCAAGGAAAAATCCATTTTTGCAGTCGTCCTTTTCAAGCCTTTCCTTCACGAGTTTAATGACAATTTCATCGGGAACCAGTCTTCCACTGGACACGTAGCCTTTTACTTTTTTTCCAAGTTCTGTTTGATCCCTGATCGCCTTATGAAATAAATCTCCACTAGAGATTTTTAGGATGTCATATTTTTTTGAAAGAATGTCAGCGTAGGTTCCTTTGCCTACGCCTGGTGATCCTAGTAATACTATGTTCATTCATGAGTCCTCGCTGCTTGGATGTTCGTTCTGATACTTTGCAACTTGTTAAACAAGGTTCACGAAATTGATGTCAAATGTTCAAGCTTTCCCTTTCTCTTCCTTTCCGTAATATTTGGTCCATCGAATCTTGCGTGAGTCTCTTTTCAAGTTCACTGAACTTTTTCTGCATTTGCTCGAACAGAACCACAAGATTGTTCCATCATTTCTGACATACATAATGCCAGCACCTGATGGAGACTCATGTCCACAGAAAGAGCATTGTCGTGGTCTCGGCACAAGTTACCCCCTCTCGCTTACCGTCGTCTAATCTTTCGTGCTTCCCGCTCAGTCTCTCTTAACATCAAAATGTCTTCTGCTCTCACTGGGCCCTTCACATTCCTAGTTATGATGCGCCCCTTATCCCTTCCTTCTAATATGCGAACTCTCACCTGCGCGATTTCACCTGTTGTTCCGGTTCGTCCG
>Ga0224501_10000265_pt1 | contig 46259 bp, 48 predicted proteins | sample SF_Oct11_sed_USG_4_FD_169105 | JGI IMG/M metagenome (GOLD analysis project Ga0224501, IMG submission 169105) | Sediment microbial communities from San Francisco Bay, California, United States - SF_Oct11_sed_USGS_8_1 | ecosystem: Environmental > Aquatic > Marine > Sediment | place: USA... | reverse complement strand
TATGCTATGAGCTAAATCTTGAAGCTCCGTTTCATTAGTTAGCCAAGGTCCTTCCGCTTTGGTATATTTTTCTTTTAGTTCGTTGGGGATCTCGTTGAGAGTTTGAGATTCTTCTTCAGATATGCTGGGAAGGAGTCGGGTCTAGAGAGAACATCGTAAGTTACAGTATAGCTCAAGTTCTCTCCTGAAGTGAGTTGTGACTTAAATTGCAAAACCGCAGTCGGATTCCCATCAGTATCATTCTTTATAGATTTAGGTGAGTACGAATGATTTAACAACTGGACATTCTGCCATGTATTGTTCATAAACAAACTAACCGATTGTTCAGCTTCGGTGAAGTTCCAAGTTTGTGTTCCTTTGTTGGAGTAAGTAACAGTCATCCGAACAGTGAAGTTTACATCCCCTATCTCGCCTTTCACTTGGCAAAAACTCTGGAATTCTATTGTTACAAGCAGTAGGACAAGAACCAAGGCGATTTTCAGTCTTTTCAAGTTTTTATCACTTGCTCAAGGGAAATCTAGAAGGATTTTTTACACATCAGCTTCCAATATAGCTTACCCTAGTTTGAATTTCTGCTTCTGAGCCTTTTGAATCTTGCAGACGAAGTTTTACAGCAGGTCTCATAACTCTTTATTCGACTTGTTGCCTCAAACAATGTAAGAGAAGGATGTTATTCTATGTGTTCTCTGAGTAAGTCTATGTCTCTTCTCATTCCTCTGGTGATCTCTATGAATTCTCTAACTGAACGTTCGACGTCTCTTGATTGTGTTATGTACCTTCCAACGATAATAATATCTGCCCCTCTTGTGAGGGCATCTGGTGCAGTTTCTGGAGTTATTCCACCGGCAACAGCCACCAAGAATTTTTTGTCAATGAAAGCTTGTCGCATTTCTCGAATTAGTTCCCAATGGGGTTTTCCAGTTAGTTCCTCGTCGATGCCACGATGTAGAATTATGACATCTGGAAAACGTTCGAGTGCTTTAAGTTTTTGAACTGGAGTGGCAACATTCATCATATCTACGTATGCATAGATTCCAAATCTATGTGCTTCATAAATGAACCTGTCAATAGTTTCTTTGACGGCTAATCCGGAGGCCACGACAGCATCCGCAGTTTCATCAAAAGCTAAGTCAACTTCTACTTTTCCTACGTCAAGCGTTTTTAGATCAGCCACTATGAATGTATCTTTGGCTAATTCTCTAAGTTCGCTAATTACTCTCGTTCCATACTTCTTCAGCAGAGGAGTGCCAACTTCAAAAATGATTCTGTCGCTTTTTGGTGTCCCACTTATAATCTTCTTTGTTCTCTCTAGGCTTGGAATATCAAAGGCAATTTGTAGGTAAGGCGGTCTCCACAGCCGAGGCACCTTGAACCCCATAATCGGATGCTTCGCACGATCCTTGTCAAACATTATCTTCTTCAGTGGCGGATAGCTGGTCATAGCCCTTGTTAGCGCGAGTTTTGTAGCTCCATAATTGTAGGAGTATATTCGACGATAATCTTTTGCATCCGGATGAACAAAGACACTACATATTATCACCCATTCTTCAAGTTTATCTTCAGGGATAACCCCTTCTTCTACTGAATCAGCAACAGCTTTAGCCACCGCAGCCTGAGCAGGACCAAAAATTTTGCCCGTATCTTCAAGATTTTTTACAGTGACCTTTGGAACTAGAAGGGTGTGCGGTTTAGGAGGAAGATTGGGTCTAATAACAGCCAGAAGTGGAGTATGTCCCGCAGACAAATTAGACAAACCATTAGCGAAAGCTTCTCCTACAGGACCTGCTTTGTCACCAATTATCAAATCAACATGAGCCACCTCAGTTCCTTCCCCAATAAAAGCCTCGCCAATAAGGTAGGTATAAGGAGCAACCTCCTTTCTCACCAATGGCGAAGGCACCTCCCTTTCACCCACACCTTCAAAATTAACGCCAAACTCAGCCATCCACTTATAAAGCGTATCACGGTGCACGTTCATTATTCTTGCTGTACCTGAAACTGTCGGTTTTGTCGATCTACTTCCCCTCGCTTTTTTCACCTCAACTTCTCTACGCTTTGCAAGCGCAAGCAACCTAGCGAATTCCTTGCTACTTCGCGGTTTCTTCCCATCAAAATCCGACATTCTACCACGCTCAAGAAGTAAGGTGTGTGGATGTAGTATTAAAATGTGTCGGAACACTACTCATTTCTAACCTATATAACGACATTCTATTCTGGAGAAGATACGTGACCTACGATGGTAGACGACAATTTCGACGGTTTCTGGGTTCGACACGTAGCAGAAGTTTGTCTTGTATCTAAAAGAAACAGATATGTGAGTTGTTGGAAAAGAATATTTCATTGTGATATAGAAACTTATAATTGTGGAAACTATAACATTGTTATAGACTTACAACAGAACATAACAGATCAAAATTTAACAAAGTACAACGATTCAGAATAGTCGGAAGGAGTATCCAATGCTAAACGTAAGAAAAGTGAGAAAGGATTTCCCGATTTTGAAAACAGGCATAATTTACTTAGACAACGCCGCAAGTAGTCTCACTCCAGAGCCAGTTCTTCAGAAAATGTTGGAGTTTTATTGCCACTATCGAGCAAATGTAGGGCGAGGCATCCACCACCTCTCCCAAAAGGCAAGCGAAGAATACGAACGAGCTCGAACAAAAGTCGCAGATTTCATTAATGCAAAATCTGAAAACGAAGTTATCATGACCAAAAATACCACAGAAGGAATAAATCTCATTGCAAGCGGCTTGAAATGGAAAAAAGGAGAAAAGATCGTTACATCCCTGATTGAACACCACTCAGATTTCATTGTTTGGCTTCGTGTAAAGAATAATTATGACATAGAATTGAAGACTGTTAGGCCCAAGGGATCAGTTGAAGAAGGACTTCTAGATGTCACCGATTTTGAGAAAATTATTGATGACAAGACGAAGCTGGTGGCTCTGACACATGTTTCAAATGTTTTAGGAGTGATTACACCTATTGAGGAGATCACAAAGATTGCCCATGAACATGGTGCATATGTCTTGGTTGACGGTGCGCAGTCAGTTCCACACATGAAAGTAGATGTTCAAAAAATTGGATGTGACTTCCTTGCCTTCAGTGGGCATAAAATGTGCGCCCCAACTGGTTCTGGAGTCCTTTACATTCGAAAAGAATTAAGCGAAGAAGTTGAACCGCTGTGCATTGGGGGCGGAGCCATAGCAGACGTAGAGCATGACTCTTACACACTGGACAAAAGCCCGAGAAGATTTGAAGCTGGAACCCCTGCCATAGCAGACGTGATTGGACTAGGGGCTGCAATTGACTACTTGCAGAAAATTGGAATGAAGAACATTGAACGCTACGAAAGGAAACTCACAACGCTGATGTATGAGGAAATGACGGCCCTTCCTAATGTTGAGGTTTATAGTCCTGACCCTGAACAAAAGATTGGAATTATGGCCTTCAATATAAAGGACTTAAATCCACATGATGTAGCCTTGGCATTAGACGTTTCCGCCAACATTATGGTCCGCTCTGGGCATCACTGTGCGCTTCCCTTCATAAGGGGTCTCCTTCACAAGTCAGGAACCATTAGAGCATCCACCTACTTTTACAACACGGAAGAGGAAATTGACAAATTTGTATCTGCATTGAAAGAGATAATTAACTCTCTAGTTGAATGAACAGAAGTCATGAATATGAAGATAAACTTGACGAGAGAACGTGAAAATACCCTGTTGAAAGAACCTCTTATGGAAGACATTGCGACTGAAGCCAAAGCCTGCCATAAATGCGATTTATGGAAGCAGAGGCGGAACACTGTTCCGGAGAAGGTAGTCTCAATGCCTTGGTGATGTTTATCGGTGAAGCTCCAGGTTATCATGAAGATATCAAAGGCCGACCCTTTGTGGGCGCCGCCGGCAAACTTCTTGATAAGTTATTATCTGATATTAATCTCACTCGACAAGAAGTTTTCATTACAAGCGTCTTGAAATGTAGACCTCCAAAAAACCGTGACCCTCTAGCTGATGAGGTTAAAATTTGCACACCTTATCTCGACCGACAAATGAAGATCATCAAACCCAAGATTATTGTCACCCTTGGCAGACATTCGACCTCATATGTTTTTTCCAAAGCAGGTTTAGAAACTGGGAATACTACAAGATTTCGCGGGAACGTTTACGAAATCGGGCTTTCTGGTTTTCAGATCTCTTTGATTCCTACGTATCATCCGGCAGCTGCCCTCTACGATGTAGGATATAAGGACAAACTCGAAATAGATTCTCAACTACTGAAAAGTGAATTAGAAAATAGGGGAAAACCTCACACATTGCACAAACATGAGTCATAACTTTATTTCGTGTAGAAGCTCTTTAACATTGTATAAATTTTTGGAGGATAATTTTCAATAAATTCTCAAATTAAATCGTTTCAAAAGCACATTTTTAACCATCAGAAAACGTTTTTTTACCATTCATCTACGGTATATTTCTTATGTGGGAATATGCGTTTTAAATTTGTTTTTTAGAAGAAAAGTATAGAAAATAATTACAGAACGTTTAAGATGACTCGTGAGAATGGCGGTAGTAATGACATGAGCGAATAGAGGAGGTACGTTTGTAAGTTTTGATATGCAGGTTGAAGAAGATTGAATAGAAAAAATGTTCTAGCCCTCTTGTTACTATCTTCGATATGCTCATTTATCTTAGTTTCTCAGCTGCGAGTCACATATGCTTTTGAATATAGGATAATTGACCTTTTTACTCAGAAAGCACCCTATAATGGAAAAGGACTGAACCAATCCAGTGACGCCTTTGCTCCCCATGAAGAAGTTGTCCTTTATGCTTACGTGACTTATCGCGATGCTCCGGTTGCAAATAACCTTGTTGCCTTCGAAATCTTGGGACCTATGAATCCCTTAAGTAACATTACGTTCAGTAGGACTGCCATAACAAATTCAAGTGGTATCGCAACACTTGACTTCCGGATACCCTGGCTAATAGAAAACCCGGAAACCATCATCTTCGGAACCTGGAAAGCCTATGCACGTGCAGATATCGCTGAGGTGCAAGTTGAGGACACGTTGGCGTTCAGAGTAGGTTGGATTGTTGAAATTCTTTCGATAGCTACAATAGACGAAGATTTTCAACCTCAAACTGTATTTGGAAAAGGAAATTGTGTCGGAGTAGAACTTGTTTTAAGGAATATCGCCATGCTCTCTAAAATGGCAACGCTGGCAATTGCAGCGTACGATAAAATAAACGTACCGTTTGGCAACATTAAGATAGACAGTTTTGAAATAAAACCTGGTGAGGTCTACGTCTACATTTTCTGTAAATTGAAGATTCCTGGCTGGATAACCGTTGGCGATGCTATGGTAAACGCTTCCGCATATACTGCTCCTTTAGATATCGGAGGCGTACCGTATTGCCCTGAAGTCTCAACAATCTTTTCGATAACAGCGCGTGATGTGGCTATAGTTAGCGTTTTTCCTTCGGCCACAAGCATTGTTGCTGGTGAAATAGTCAATGTATCAGTTGTTGTCAAAAATGAAGGAAGCGCCACAGAAACCTTCGAAGTCAGTGCTTACTACGACTCAATTCTAATTGGAACATCATCCGTTGTGTCTCTATCCCCAAATACTCAAAGAAACTTGGTTTTTACTTGGAACACATTTGGCCTTCCTGACGGCACTTATACAATGAAAGCTTCTACGAATGTTTTGCCTGGAGAGATCGACATTGATGACAACACTTACATCGATGGCTCAGTTGTCATTGGGGCAAGGCCAGTTTATGCGGCTCCAAGAGGGCTCATTATTATGGCTTTAGTAGCTGCGGTAGCTATCGCAATGGCTCTTATTGCGCTTCTTTTATCCAGAAGAAAGAATACCTCTTCCGAAAATTCTTCTGTTCTATTACATATGGATGTTCTATCATAGAACACTAAAATGAAAGAAAGTCTGAAAATTTAGGAAAAGGAATATTACTCTTATTCTTTATTAGTTCGGAACGGTGTTAATTTGTCGTTTCGAGCTAAAATAGATCACGCTGCGAAGGAAAAATTCTCCAACCTAATTTTGGCTTTGGACCTCCCACCATCTGAACCTCATCAACTTTTATCTAGAAGCATCAACTTATTGGAAGAAGTTCATCCTTACATTTGTGCTGTAAAGATAAATCGTCATTTGGTTTTACCTCTTGGATTGTCTACTGGAATCAAAAGAATAGTGAATCTCGCTCACGATTTAGGATTGCCCACAATTATGGATTGCAAAATCAATGACATAGGAAACACCAATCGTGTGATCGCCGAATTCTATTACAATGTTGGATTCGATAGTGTGATTGCCAATCCTTTTGTAGGTTGGAATGAAGGGCTTCAACCTGTTTTTGAACTTGCTAAGAGAAAGCGCAGAGGGGTCATTCTACTAGTCTACATGAGTCATAAAGGTGCTTTGGAAGGATACGGACAAGAAATCATGAATCCAAAAACTGGAGAGTTAACTTCTCAATACCTTGTCTTCGCCGAAAAAGCCCTATCTTGGAATGCTGATGGTGCAGTGGTGGGGGCTACTTTCCCTGGGAAAATTGAGGAAGTTTACGCTGTTCTAAAAGAGCACGTTCCTATTTATTCGCCTGGTGTTGGGGCGCAAGGAGGAAATATTGAGGCTGCTATAATGGCTGGAACGCGTTATCTAATCGTGGGAAGGGCAATAACACTTGCTGAAGAACCTGCACGTACTGCGAAATTGCTTAGAGATATTATTCAACGATGTGCTGACAAATAGTTTCTCAGAATTGGAGTTCTCTATTCTCGTCTAATCCATAGTTCTCTTTTTAGTAGATCTCTAACTGATGCTCGAATTGCAGCGCTTCGGCTTGGGTACATTCCTGCTCGTACAAGTTCGTCAAGCCCTTCTAAATATGCTTCGGGAAGGAGAACTGTTACAAGTTTCATCAGCTTTTCACCTCAATATTCAGCATGTTAAATGGCTAATATTCTAGTTAGATCCTTAATAAATTTGAGGAATTCTAACACCTCAGTGTTTTGTTGAAGAAACAATTTTCTACGTTTTTCACTTTTTCTCAGTTCTCCCCACATTCTTCAGTCAAACACGACTAACATATCCATGTTAAATTTGCGCTCACAGAACACACTATGTGTATCTACACGTCGCGGTTGAGCAGACTAAAATTTCAAAAGTGAAGAGGAATCAAAAGCGGCGCCCATTCCAATTAATTAGTTCTTGAAGGGTGGTTTTTATAAGGATAACAGCAGTATGTGAAATTATTGATTAGCGATTTGGTGTTAGGATGTCGGAACGTTATGCGTACATTTTGTTATCTAATGAAAAATGGTGGAATCGGCTATGCAATCAAAAAAGAAGTAGAAAAGCATCCCATGCGTTTGTTCGTAAAGGAACTGTGGGCCCCAAAAAAACGGAGTTAATTCTTTTTTACGTAACGTACCCGTTTAAGGAGATTAGAGGCTCCGGCGAGTTTGTGGAACGCGTTGTTGGAAGTGCTGGAAACCTTTGGAAGGATTACGGCCAAGAAACTTGCATAAAGTCTTTTAAAGAATACCTGGCTTTTTTGCAGGGACGAACAAGCATAACATTCATTAGGTTCAAAAATCTTCATGTATCAGACACCTCTATTTCAATGAATGACATTTCTCGAGTTACAGGGATCAATAGAATGCCCAGAAGTGGCAGGTATATTAACAAAGAAACGACCCAAAAGTTGCTGAAGGTGTTTTTTGCATGAAATTTGTTCCACAAAAATTTGTGGAGAAACAAACTAAAGAAATTGGAAAAATGCTTGGTGATCATCGTGCCCTTGTGGCAGTTTCAGGAGGGGTTGATAGTGTTACATGTGCGGCATTGACTCACCGTGCTATTGGAGAAAATCTTCTATGTGTAATGTTGGATGACGCTTTTATGAGAGAAGGGGAACCTGAAAGAATTGCTAGGCTGATTTCTCGGCCGCCATTACAGTTACCAATAAAGACACTGAACGTTCAAGAACGATTCCTGGAAGCCTTAGAAGGGCATAAGGATGCAGAGGCGAAAAGGAAGGCGTTCCGCGAAACCTTCTACAACACCTTGAGAGAGACCGCAGAAGAAGAAGGTTGCCAATTTTTGGTGCAAGGAACCATAGCCGCAGATATCGTTGAAACCACAAGGGGCGTAAAGACTCAACATAATGTTTTGGCGCAGATGGGGATTAATCCAATTGAACGTTTTGGGTTTCAAGTCATTGAACCCCTAGCGTCTATTTATAAGGGGCAGGTTAGAAAGGTAGCTAGATACTTAGGTGTTCCTTCAGAAATATCTGAACGCCAGCCCTTTCCAGGACCTGGACTTTCAGTACGGACTGTTGGAGAAATTAAGGCTGACAAGTTAGAGATGTTGAAAAAAGCTACAGCCATAGCAGAAGAGGAATTGGCCAAAAATCCACCGAGTCAATTCTTTGCTGTAATCATTGAAAACGCAGAAAGACCTCGATATTCTAAACTTGAGAGTCTTTCAAAAACGATTGGTGACATCTTTAATGTTTTGTCGGATTACGTTTTCGTTAAGGTTTTTCAAGATAAAGCAACTGGAGTAAAGAAGGGCCAGCGACTTTATGGAGATGTTCTTGCAATAAAAGCTGAAGACGAAAATGGGCACATCCTGAAAACTCCTATTGAAAATCTTGTCCGTCTTCAAGATAAGATTGTTGAGGAAAATCCTTCGTTTGCTCGAGTCTTGTATGCGATTAATGAGACTGGGAAGCGACAAACCTACAGTATTGTAGTCAGGGCAGTTGAAACAGTTGACTTCTTGACCGCCTCCGTCGCTGAAGTTTCGTGGACAAGTTTAGAAAAAATTGCAGACAGAATTTTTGATTCATGTCCGACGGTTTCTAGTGTTTATTATGATGTTACCCCTAAACCTCCGGCCACCATTGAATTTGAATGATAATTTAGGAAATGTATAAACCGATGTATTTGTAGTATATTTTGTCATGGTGACAAGATAATGGTACGGGTTAGGGTTCAAAGAATTGAGTCTATACGTGATCCTGATGGGAATTTGGGGAAGCGGATTGAGTTAGTTGAAGAACGTATTGTGCCAAAGTTCGTGATTCAACCTTCCTCGGAGGAGGCTAAGATGGTTCAGGACATGGTTCAGGTCTTGCAGCAACAGTTGCCTATGATGCCTAAACGAGGTCAATTGTCTTTTCCTAAAATGGTTTTGTTCCTGACTGAGGGGGAATATGAAAGTCTTGGGATTGATTTTGATGTTAATCAAACCTACGAGTTGGAGCTATCTGGGAACGCTATAACGTTTAAGAAGGCACCTTAGTAGTTCTTCTGTCTTGGTGATAACGGATCTTTTTGGTTTTTTCATCAACTACACATCTAGGATCTTTAGTTTTAGCTGCCTGATTCATGAATATACACCACTTAAGGTTCTCTTTGGTCACTTCGAATTGATAACAATTGAAAACCCATTTTTCAAGACTGTCTTCAACTTTAGGCTTTTTCGTTAAGCGATTTGCTTTCTTATTGTCAGTAGGGTCGTATGCTTCGGGTGGAAGGAGAGAGCAAACATAATACTTTTGATGGTATCATAGATTTCTTTTTCGTTCCAGTTTTTGCCCCAGTCACAGTATATAGGAATTTCTTCTTCGTCATGGTAGCCCCGGTAATACACATACGTAGAGAGGAGTTTGTTCTTTTTTGCAATTTCAATTTCTAGTCTCAGAGTTTCAGCGATTTTAGATACAGCTGAGCCTATTACTTGTAGTCTCTTTCTGTTACTGAGATTGGGGGTGTAGATGAGGAATTTTCCGTTGGTGGAAAGCATGACGATTTCCCATTTAAAATTGGCGTTTGATGTGTTTTTAAAAGTCTTGGAGCAACGACATTTGATAGAGTGGAGGGAGAGTTAGGTGAAACTGTTATTCACAAGTGAGAGTTTTAGTATAGAATGTATGTCGCAGAATGCGCAAGCTTAGAGTAGTTTCGCGCGCGCGCCTTTGGTATTTCTTCACTTGAAGCACTGTACACTGACGCGTTTACAAACAGTAGGGATACAAAGCACAACAATAAGGCTAACCGAATTTTCATTCTAGATCACCTGGCGACTAGGTATCCTTCGCGCAAAATCTCACCTGTTTCTTCATCAACTCGGTGGCTTATAACATCTGCAGCAGAGCTTGAGGCACCTTTGGGATGGATGTACCCCACTATATCCCACACGCCGTGGTCTCCATTAACCTGGGTTTGATTCAGGTAATGCACTTCTAATGTGTACCTGTCAGAGTCCTCCAATAGACTTTGTACAAACCTTGAATTTCTGCTAATTTCAATAGCTTCCTCCATGGTCAATGAACCCCCATGCACAAAAAGTATGTTTATTGAAGTAAAAGCAAAAGAGGCTATTACAAGCGTCACTATTACTCTTTCTATATTCACAACCAAGGTTTGACCTGAAGTATGAATATGCAAATAAAAATATAAAAGCCTGATGGAACAATGTTAATAATCAAAATGTTAATAAATAAAATGTTGATTGAGTTAAATTACGTCTTTTTCAGTCTTATTCTCGTGATTTATAGTGCGTGGCACTATTTCAGAAAACGAAACAGACATCTACTTTACTTCACCCTAAGTTTGACATTTCTAGCGTTGTCGGCTACCTTCCAAATGCTTAGTTCAACGCTGATTCATCTAGGAATCTACTTACACGTAACAGTATCAAGGCTGCTTGAACTAGGCGGTCTAGCTCTCTTCGCATGCTTCACAATAGGTGCGATAATCGCCTTAAAAAGGACATAGACTTCTGTCGGAATTTACCACGTGCACGCGCCTTGCGTCATTAGTTTTATACAACCTTCATAGTTCCAGATACCCTCGCCTTTCCAGTGTGCTTGTGGTTAAGGATTTCATTGACTATTTCATAGACCCGTCCTCTTTTCTCCCCAAGATTTCTCACCAAACCCATAGTGCACAAATTTTGCATGTAGTTCCTGAACGACCTTCTGCTCTTAGGATGCCATGCTCTTTGAGAATAGAAGCCATCGAGCGCATTGCTTGCCAGACTCTTTTGTTCTCGCAGTATGTTCACGAGTATTCGTTCATCAGCGCTCAACTCTTCATCCTCACAATCAACCTCATATTCCTATTCTACTTCATCGATCGAGTCCTTACCCTCGCTCTCAACGTTCAAAGCCAAAGCCTTTAGGAGGATCAAAGAGAGAGCCATATTGCGCGCGCGGACCCCGAAAAACGTTAGTGAATAGCATACGGAACTCAAGATTTAAAGGCGTCGTCATAGGAATTCATGCAGAAGCTGAGGTTAACAATATGTGTGCGCAGTTACTTCATGAAGTAGAAAAAGAAGTCACTAGTTTACTCAGTGACCTGATCCGCATCAATACGACTAATCCGCCTGGAAATGAAACAGTTGCAGCACAGTTCTTGGCTGAGACTTTAGCGAAGGACGGCTTAAAATGTGAAGTTATAGAGTCCAGTTCAGCAAGAGGCAACGTAATTACCCGCATAAAAGGAACTATTGAAAAACCGAACTTAACGTTGTTATCCCATCTTGATGTGGTGCCCGCTGTTGAAAAAGAATGGAGTGTCAACCCGTTTTCGGGAACAACAAAAGATGGATTTGTTTGGGGTCGTGGAGCTCTTGATATGAAATCCTTCGTCGCCATCGAAGCACTTGTCATGAAACTTCTTGTTAGAAACGGAGTGAAACCAAAAGGCGACATAATTTTTGCAGCTACAGCTGACGAGGAAAGGGGCGGAAACGCTGGAGTAGGATGGCTCATCAAAAATCACCCCGAAAAAATTAGGGCGGACTATGTCATAAACGAGGGCGGCGGAGAATCCTTTCCAATTGACGGAAAACATATCTTTACGGTTCAGACAGCTGAGAAGGGAGTCAATTGGTTAAGAATAAAAGCGAAAGGCTCACCTGGACACGGTTCTATTCCTGGAATAGCAGATAATGCCGTCTTGAGAATGGCAGAGGTTGCAAGAAAGTTAGGAAGTTATAGGTCGGAAATTATGCTTGTGAACAGCGTAAGACAGTTCCTTAAAGGAGTTGCAGAAGAAACGACTACACTGGGGAATCTTTTGAATACTATATTAGACAATCCAGCAATTGCCGATAACATCTTGGACGAAATGGCAAAGAAAGAAAAAACTATTGCTGAGCTACTTAGAGCAATGCTGAGAATGACGATCGCACCCACCATGATCAAAGGAGGCATAAAAGAGAACGTCATACCTTCGGAAAGCGAAGGAGTCTTTGACTGCCGTATCTTGCCTGGTCAAACGAAAGATGATTTACTTGATGAAATAAAAACTGTATTAGCGGATGTTGATTTCAACAAGTTAAGTTTTGAATTCATTCAGTCAGACGCACCGTCAGAGTCTCGTTCGGACACACCCTTATACAAAACAATTGAGAAGACCTTGAAAGAGTTTGAGCCAAACTGTTCAGTGGTGCCTTACATGGTGACTGGTGGAACTGATTCCAGATTTCTACGAAACGTGGGCTCAGTTTGTTATGGTTTCCACCCATTGAAAACTGACATGCCCTTGGATGAGTTTTGGAAACTGGTTCATGGAATTGATGAGCGTATATCTATTAAGAATCTAGTCTTTGGTGTTAGCGTGCTATATCGAATCGTAGAAGAATTCATGACGTAAATACCTTGGAGAATGGGCTGGCTAGAAAACATCATGCTCAGATGCTCCTTGAGCGTTCGAGACCAACCATAGTTATTTCATAGGACTTTTTTGATCTTTATTTCAGATTTCCTATAAGATTAGAGAAGTTGGAAGGACTATCTTTGAAGATTAGGGCTCACGTTTATGTGAGCGGTAGAGTGCAAGGTGTCTTCTTTAGATCTGAGACTGAGTATGAGGCGGTTAAACGGAACGTATGTGGATGGGTGAGAAATTTACCCAGCGGGAGAGTTGAGGTTGTTTTCGAGGGTGAACGAGCGGTTTTGGAGGAATTAGTGGAGTTTTGTAGACGGGGGCCTCGTGGGGCTAGAGTATCTGAAGTTGAAATTCATTGGGAAGAGTATACAGGTGAGTTTAAGTCTTTTAGGATTAGGTATGGATATTAGTAGTGACTGAGCCCAAATCGCTCCCCTTAATCTTATATCTCAAATGGTGACTGTATCACTGAGAAGTATGCCTAGACTATTTGACCTTATTAAAATTGGTTCGCTTCAGTTGAAGAATCGTATAGTTATGCCACCCATGGCAACTGGTCTCGCAACAACGCGAGGAGAGGTAACCGAAGACCTGATTAAACATTATGAAAAACGTGCTAGGGGACTAGGACTGCAGATAGTTGAACACTCCTATGTCTTGAAGGGCGGAAAGCTATCACCGCACCAGCTCGGAATTCATGAGGACAAGCTTGCTGCTGGCCTAGCCAAGCTGGCAGAAAGAATCCATTCTCTTGGCACCCCAATTACTATCCAAATAAATCATGCTGGAAGAGTAACAGCCTCTGACGTCTGCGGTCAACAACCAGTTGGTCCCTCACCCATCCCGCATTCAAGCAAACATGAAGTTCCACGAGAAATAAGTAGAAATGAAATTGAAGAAATGATTGAGGCCTTTAGTTCAGCGGCTAGACGTGCAGTGGAAGCTGGATTCGACGCCGTAGAGGTTCACGGAGCCCATGGATTTCTCCTCAACCAGTTTCTGTCACCGTTAAGTAACAAAAGAAAGGACGAGTACGGAGGCTCCTTAGAAAACAGGATGCGCTTCCACTCCCAAATCATAGCAAGAATCAAAGAAAACATAGGGAAATCCTTTCCACTGCTCTATAGACTAGGCGCAGACGATATGCACCCTGAGGGTCTCACGTTGCAGGAAAGTAAAGTCTTCGCTCAAAACTTGGAAAAGTGGGGTGTTCATGCAATTGATGTGTCAGGTGGAATAATGGGCTCCAGACCAGCACACCTAACAGGCCCTGGCTACTACGTTCCCCTCGCAGAAGCAATAAAAAGCGTTGTAAATGTGCCAGTGATTGGAGTTGGAGGAATAAAAACTCCAGAATTCGCTGATGAAGTCATAGGAAAGAATCGTGCCGATCTAGTTGCGGTTGGAAGAGCAATGCTAGCAGACCCGAAGTGGGCCCTCAAGGCAATGGAAGGCTTAAGAAGCAGCAATTAATCTGCTATTCGTACATCTATCACCATTTCAACCGCATTTCTTGTTATACACCAGTTTAGCACGCCTTTTCTAAGTTCTCGGTCGTGGGGCAAACCGGCTTCCAGGTTATGATACTACTCAGAAAGCTGAACCTTTAGCTTCTCATATCTAGACGCAAGTTCCTCTAGCGACATACTTCCTTCGCTCTAAACACAAGCTCCAGCGAGTTTCGCCTTCACCCGCAAATATTAAACACTTTCTATCAACTACTTATTCTAAAACTAAAGATGAGGACCACGCATTGAAACGCGTAACAAGCGATATTGTCCAGTACACTTTGAGCCCCCTTCACAAACCTGTTGTGAAGGTCAAACCCGGAGAATCTGTTGTGGTCGAAACTATAGATGCTCTCTGTGGAGCCGTGACTGAAGACTCGCCGCTAGAAAAACTTCTTACAGAAGGAAGGGTTCCAGACTATTTCAACCCGGTTTCAGGCCCAATATACGTCAAAACAGCAAGACCAGGCGACACTCTCGTAGTTGAGATTACTGACATAAAAGTCGGCGTTAAAGGAGTAACCGTGAATTTCCCAGGGATCGGCGGTCTAACAGCATCGTATCTGCAGGAAAACTTGTCACCAAGAACCAAAATATCTCACATAGAAAACGGCATCATCCACTTTCCGATGGAGAACGGAAGGAAAAAAATCGAAATTCCTGTTGACCCATTAGTAGGAACCATTGGAACAGCACCACCCATAGAAGCCCAATTAAGCACCAAGCCAGACAAACACGGAGGAAATATGGACTGTTCCGACGTTACAAAAGGAAGTAAACTGTCTCTTCCAGTTTTTGTTGATGGAGCATTACTATATCTGGGCGATGTCCATGCTGTTCAAGGAGACTGTGAAATCTGTGGCGTAGCTGTTGAAACACCATCAGAAACCATAGTAAAAGTTGACGTAATTCATGGTAGAAGCATTAATTGGCCAAGAATTGCAACACCAAGCGAAATTCTGACCGTTTGTAGCAGCGCGTCTCTAGAACATGCAACAAAGTTAGCCTTCACTGAACTAGTCGTTTGGCTAACTGAAGACTATGGGTTTGATCGTATGGACGCTTATCTCCTTTGCAGCCAAGTAGCAAAAGCGAGAATCTGTCAAATCGTCAATGAAAGGTATACAGTGGCAGCAAAATTTCCTAGGAGATACTTCTAAAGAGATGATATCTAGGTCAAGCGTTATAGATATTAGCCGAGAGTCAAAGGTATCTTACAACAGATCAACAAAAATCCGTGATGATGTTATGCCTACGATACTATTGATCAACGACGATGGGATTCATTCTGTTGGTCTACTTGCTTTAAAGAAACGACTAACAAAACTGGGGAGAATTCTGGTTGTGGCACCAAAGGAAGAGACAAGTGGGGTGGGAAAAGCTCTGACGACGAGACAGATAAACATCACTGAAACAGGGTTAGAGGATGGGAGTAAAGCCTATGCAATAACAGGGACTCCTGCTGATGCCTTCCTCCTTGCCTTCAACAAGATCATGAAACGCTCACCAGACCTTTTGGTTGCTGGAATAAATATGGGTCCAAACCTTGGAATCGACGATCTGCTTAACTCAGGTACATTGGGTGCTGCCTTAGAAGCCGCTATTCATCATGTGCCTGCCATAGCAGTCTCTTACTGTATACCAGAGATTACCGAAAATCAACCAGAAAAGATGGCTGTCACTGAAAAAGAATTGGAATTAACTGTTACCATCGCAGAGAAAACTGCTCAGTACGTGTTGAATAAGGGGATGCCACTAGAAGTTGATATAATCTCCATAAACGTACCAAAAGATACCGATTTTAATGCAGTAAAGATTACTAGTCTTTCGTATGAGGGATATGGCGACATCCACTCGAAACTTGGAAATGGCTTCATGATTAAGAAGTGGATGCTGGCTAATTATCCTGATGATGAGATGGGAACTGATCTATATGCTGTTAAAAAAGAGAAGAGCATCTCGATCACACCTATCAAAATTAGACTGCCCCATAACAGAAAGAGTTTAGAAGATCTCTTGAAGACCCTAGCAACTCCAAGATAACTGCTAGATACTGACATGACTTTATCTGGGAATTCGGAAATGTGATTCCCTTCCAGCACTGATATATTCTCCGCCAGCGTCACGGACAATAGACGCAATTTTCGCAAAGTTTTCAGACCCTAAGAATTGACGTGGCTTCACTACTATGTCTTCTTCCGCTTCTTCAAACATCAGCATCTCCTCTAAATCTTTTGGGAACAAGGTTTTGATATCATCAATTGTCCTCATTTTTTCTTTCTTGAGTGCGACCGCTGGGGTCCCAACCGATGCCTTTAATGCTTTTGAGGTTTCTGTAAGATCTCTGGAAATCACGCTTAAAACTGTAAGAAGTTCATCAATCCGCTGTAACAATTGTTCTGTTTTTAACTTCTCCGCACTCATAAAGATCGTGCCTCCTCGCAATACTATTTAATATTGTTCCTCATTTGTTTTACCCTTAGAATTGAGGATTCCAACGTGCTTAACATTGACGGTAGCCAAAAAAGCGGAAGCGGAACCATTTTACGTCTATCAATTGCTTTAGCTGGAATTCTTCAAGAACCCTTACACCTCTACAACATTAGACAGAAACGAACTAAACCCGGCTTACGTCCTCAACACCTGGAAGCCGTACTTACTGCTGCAAAACTTTGTAACGCTGAGACGGAAGGGGCAAAATTGAACTCCAAAGAACTCTGGTTCCACCCTCAACAGATAAACGGTGGTGAAATACATGCCGAAATTGGCACGGCTGGAAGCATCCCCATGCTATTGCTTACCATCTTGCCTATCTGCGCCTACGCCAGAAACACTGTACGCATCCGGATAGTTAAGGGAGGAACAGATGTTCGCCACTCACCTACCATCAACTATCTAAAACATGTGCTTCTCGAAGTATTAGATCAGATAGGTTTGAAAACTTCCTTAAACATCCACAAGTATGGTTATTATCCAAAGGGTATGGGTGAAGTCTTCATGAAAGTTCAGCCATGTCAAAAACTCAAACCGCTAGCTCTTGAAAAGTCTGGGGAATTAGAAAACCTAGAAGGCGTCTCAGTTTGCACCTTCCTAGAAGAACGTAAAGTCGCGGAACGACAAGCTAGAGCAGCAAACAGATATCTTGAAGACTATGGGTTGGAAGCCGAAATCAGAGTAGTCAACGACAAATCTAACCCTCTCCAGAAAGGTAGTTCCCTTGTGTTATGGGGAAAAACTGACACTGGTGCACTCCTTGGAGGAGACGCGATCGGTGAGCTTCGGAAGCCAAGCGAGGCTGTAGGACGAGAAGCCGCTGAAAACCTTTTCAAGGAAATTGAGACTGGAGCCACTGTGGATGTGCATCTTGCTGACATGTTGGTGCCCTATGTTGCATTAGCTGACGATTACTCAACCTACCTCACGCGCAACATCACAGAACATCTAGAAACCAACCTATGGTTGACTGAAAAAATATTAGGTGTACGGTTTGAAGTCAGAAGGATAAAAGAACTCTATCAAATCAAGAAGAAAGGGTTGTAGAGAAGGGTCTCTGAGTGTCTTCAGCTAGAGTCCGAGGTATCTATTCTACAGCTTTAACCAAACTTTTGCTAGACAACGATTTCGACATAGTACAAGCATCAACAACAGTAAAAGAGAGATTCAAGTTAAAAGAAAGCAATGAAACGCCCGATGTCGACATTTACGATCGATATGACCGCCAAGGGGTTCGAGCCTTGGGGAAGGCAGAGGCTGTCGATGCCTTCAAGGAAATCTTACAATCTACCCTTGAAGACGTTATCGTCAGAAGATGGAAGACAACTACCGAAGGAATCTATAAAGGACTAGTAAAGAGTTCAGACTCTGCCACTCATTCAATCTTAGTCGACATTGGATCAGCAACGGGCAGAATACATGAAGAAGAAATCTCCGACCCCAACGCACAGCAGATAGTCGCCCAAGTTGAGAAAGGAAGAATGGGAGCCAAAGAACCTACTTTGACAACTACAATTAAGATTCCAGGTAGATATGCGGTTCTCATTCTTGGACACGAAGTTAAAGTTAGTAGGAAAATTCTTGATGGGCAAAAGCGTTCTCGCCTCTTTCGACTTGGAAAGCAGTGGGCTCCTCTCAACTGGGGCATTATATGGCGAACAGCAGCCGCAAACCAACCCTCTGTCATCTTAAAAAATGAGATAACTACTCTTTTGAAAGAACGAGAACTTCTAATGAAGAAAGCTGAGGAGGTAGAGGCTCCCGTGACATTATGGGAAGGTAGACATTTCGCGGACATAGAATTCCCAGCTCTGTCAAAAAGAAAGCTAGATGAAATCCGAAGATTTGTTGCGTCAACAATTAAGGGGCACCATTATTACAAGGCTTGTGTGGGAAGAATTTCATCAGCCTTGGACATGGCTGAACGCCTTCTCAAGCAAGGGGTTCCTAGAGAGGAAGTTGAAGGTCTTTTTGGGCGAACAAATGAAGCAGAACAATCTCATGTAGGTTCTGTGATAGGAATAGAACATGTAAAGCTGGATGGAAAAGTTTTCCACCTCGGCAAAGCTTTGGTTGAAGCCTGCAACCATGATGACTACACACTGTGTTTGAGTCGAGTTTTTGAGAAAGAAGGAGTCTATGATGGTCTCAAAACACGTAAAGAACCAGGAGACACCGCCATAACAGACGCAAAAGTAGGCGAATGGTACCTGAAAACTCAGTATTTTTCTAAACATGGAAAATTGAAAGGTACGTATATCAACTTGAACACGCCGATAGAGTTGTATCCTTATGCAATTCGTTATGTTGATTTGGAAGTGGATGTTTGTGTCTGGCCGAGTGGCAAAGCTGAGACGTTGGATGAGGAAAAACTTGACGAAGCATTAGAGGAAGGGCTGGTCACAAAGAAACTAGTGGAAATCGTAAAAGAGAAAACACAGGAGATTATGAAACGTTTAGTATCAAAATAAAACTGGTCAGCGCCGACGGAGGGGAAAACGGAGGATTTAGTAGTACTGCCGTAGAAAGGCACTATTTATTGACGACGACCGATTTCCTCTTCTTGATAATTACCGATTTTCCATTCTTCGCACAAACCACTTCATCTGGGCTTTTTAGAACTACTTTATTTTCATTGGACACAAAGACTATGTTCATCGCCTTGTAAACCATCTTGGAACCCTTAGTGACAAGCATGTCTAATTTGCCAGTTTCATTTGGGAACGAAAAGATTAAGCCATGGTCTTCGTCGAAACCTTGACGGCTATGCACTCTTCCTCTGAAAAACCGGTTACACAAATCTTCTGCTTTAGCTACAAATTCTTGTGGATTTTCATATCCCATTTTTGTGAAGTCTTCTCTATTCGCTGTGCTGAGATGCGGCTGTGTTTCTTCTGTACCTCCCAACATTAAAAACGGTTCGTCAATTTTTTTCTCAACAGGTTTACCGATAGCACCTTCTTCAGTTTCAACTATGGTATCGAGAAGTAGTTTGCCGTCTCCATGGAATATGTAGCCTTTTCGTTGGTCGCCTAGGTTTATTGGAATGGCCAAGGTGTTTCTGCTGATTTCCATGGCACCTTTTTCTGTTTGCCATAACGTTATAGCTTCAGTTGCTTTCGAAATAGTGTTGCCTAGTTGATAGTTTTGCCACATCATTCTTGTTTCCTTCTTTCAAGGAATCTAGTGACTCGCCTTGCCATTTTGTAGGCAGTTCTACCAGGCATAGTGATAAGGTAACGACCTCTGACTTTTTCTTGAACTACCAGTCCTGCTTCTTCAAGCACTTTGAGGTGACTTGAGAGTGTGCTTGTCGTGATCTCTGAAAGTTTCTCTTGCAGTTCGTTGATGTATTTTCCCCCGCTCATAAGTTCGCTTAGTATTCCCAACCTGTGTTCTTGACCTAGGGCGCTCATGACTTCAGCGACTTTGGGAAAGCTGACACTTGCTTCATCCTCTTCTTCGTGTGGTTTTTCTCTTGCGCGCCCCGCGCGAATTCTGACACCTCTTGGGCCGATGAATATGGATTTTTCAAGTTCACCGTGTATGCCTTCAGCGACACCTTCCATGACATCTTCGACGTAGTCGTGTACGCGGTTACCAACGTCGATGTATATGCCACGGCCTCTTTTTATTTTTCTTTCAGTTGCATCTCGAAGTTGTTCTTTTAGGTTTTGCATTTCTTCTTTGAGTTTTTTCATTTCGTCTTTTAGATCTTCAGACAACTTGCTTTTCAGCATCCTTAATTTCACTTTTATCTATTCTAATTAGATAAATATCAAATTCAGACCGATAAATATAAAGTTTACTATGGTGCGTGTCTTCGTTGACTAGTACAGTTGTATTCTGTAGACTGCCTTAACCAAAGCTTCTTTATCCTCAGGTGACGAGCAACAAGAACACGGATAGAGTTAAACAAAATAGGCCTAGCAGAAAGGTTATGGCTGTGCCAGTCCAGAGTTTTTTCCGCGTTGGGTAGATGGTGTAAGAGAACTTGGAATAAAAGGTTGGATTAAAGGAAAAAGATGATCAACCTCTCCATATAGCACACGCTAAAGTCATAAAGCTAAGGCTAATGGATGTTGAGTGTGCTTTTTCTGAACCATGACTGAAAAACTTGCCATTAGTAACTTTCATGTGTTATGTGAAAGTCCTTAAAATATGCAAATAGAAATCTTAAAATGTCTAGATACATAATTTCACGAGAAGCCTTTAAATGACGTGATGATACCTACTTTCAGTTAACGTTAGAAAACATCAAAGGGAGAAAAAATCCAAACATGGCCAAGTTCAAAATAATCGTTGGAGATCCCAAAACAGGCAAATCCCAATCTCTGGAAATAGAAGATGCTCGTGCTGTTCCACTGATTGGAAAAAGACTGGGGGAAGTGGTTGACGGTTCAGTGGTAGGAATGGGAGGCCACAGACTTCAAATCACTGGCGGATCCGACAAAGATGGCTTTCCCATGAGACCTAATGTTCATGGAGGAGTCAGAACAGGTGTTTTATTAAGTGGAGGAGTGGGTTTCCATCCTTCTCGAAAGGGAGAAAGAAGGAGAAAAACCCTTAGAGGGAACATCATCACTGAGGAAATTGTCCAAATAAACATGAAAATTGTTGAGGAACCAAAGAAAGTAAAGAAACCCAAAGGAAAGGTGAAGAAGAAACCGAAAAGAACTTCAGAAGAAAGTGGAGGCGAAATTACTGAAGAAACTGCCCAGACAACCTGAGGTCAATATAGGAACAATAGGTCATGTTGACCATGGAAAAACCACACTCGTGGAAGCTATAACGGGTGTTTGGGCAGCGAAACATAGTGAAGAACTGAGACGAGGCATAACTATCAAACTTGGTTACGCCGACGCACCCATCTACAAATGTGCTAAATGCGATTCTCCTCAATGCTACTCGACAGAACCCACCTGCCCCCAGTGTGGCTCTTCATGTGATTTCGTTAGAGCAGTAAGCTTTGTTGATGCACCAGGTCACGAGGCACTCATGGCAACCATGCTTTCCGGCGCAGCCGTTATGGATGGAGCTATACTTGTTATAGCAGCTGATGAACCATGTCCCCAGCCACAGACACGAGAACATCTGGCTGCCATTGAAATAGTAGGAATAAAAAACCTCATAATCGCTCAGAACAAAGTGGATATAGTTGACGAAAAACGTGCTTTGGACAGTTACAGAGAAATCGAAGAGTTTGTTGAAGGAACCATAGCTGAAAAAGCGCCTATCGTCCCAGTTTCTGCTCAACACTCCATAAACATTGATGTTCTACTCCAGGTAGTAGAGAAACATATTCCCACTCCTCCGCGAGATCCACAAAAACCCCCAAGAATGTATGTTGTCCGTTCTTTTGATGTTAACAAACCTGGAACACCAGCACAAGAACTGGTTGGGGGAGTAATAGGTGGAACCATCTTCCAAGGAAAATTCAGCTCGCGAGATGAAATCGAAATCCGACCAGGAATTCGTGTTGAAAAAAATGGGAAATCTCTTCATAATCCACTTTTCACTGAAATTGCCAGTCTTCACACCGGTGGGAAAAAGATCCAAGAAGCTAGTAGCGGAGGACTAATTGGTGTTGGAACATTTCTTGATCCCTCATTGACAAAAGCAGATGGACTTATCGGAAATTTAGTGGGCAAGCCAAATATGCTTCCCGAAACTCGATCGGAATTAACCCTAGAACCCCATTTTTTCGAACGTGTAATAGGAACCAAAGAATTGATAGAAGTTAATAAAACGACAAAAGGTGAAGTTCTCCTTCTCGATGTCGGAACTACTATAACTACGGGAAACGTTGCTTCCGTAGGAAAAGGCACGATCACTCTTCAACTAGGACGTCCAGTATGTACAGAAGAGAACTTCAGGGCAGCCATAAGCAGAAAAATTGCGGGAAGATGGCGTCTCATTGGTTATGGAACCGTAAAAGGATGAAGGTATTGATTCACGATTCATTCTGGAAAGGTTGGATATGAAAGTGATTTTAGATTCTAATTTCCTCTTTATTCCATCTCAATTTCCAGTTGATATTTTCGATGAGTTAGCGAAGCTTCTTGAGCAAAGATTCGACCCCATAATTCTTTCCACGACCAATACAGAACTTATAAAGAAGGCAAAGAGGGGATCTCCTAAGATGCGCAAAAAGGCTTCTTTGGCACTTGAGCTTGTCGAAAAATGTCATCTAGTTGGTGTGGAACAAAGTTTTGGGGAGACTCCGGATGACGTGATTGTTCGAGTGGCCGCAGAATGGAAATGCCCAGTTGCTACTAACGACAGGATACTTAGAAGAAGATTAAGGAATATAAATTTGCCAGTTATCTATTTGAGACAAAAGTCTCATTTGGAAATGGAGGGTGAAGAATATTAATAAGCATTCACGCAGTATTCGCACAAGGATCAGTTGTTGCAGGTGATTATCATGTTTAAACTTGTGACCTTAGAAGATACCATTCGTATTCCCCCCGAGAAATTTGGTGAATCCATTGAGATCGTTGGTCACGAACAACTTGGAATAAAATATGAAGGTATGATCGATGAAGAGTTGGGTTATGTCATAGCAGTCATAGACATCAAAGCCAACTCTATCGGAAAAATTATTCCAGGAGATGGAGCCACCTATCACAAAGTTGAATTCTCTCTTCTCACATTTCTGCCAAAAGTTCAAGAGATCGTGGAAGGAGAGATTGTTGAAATCGCTGATTTTGGAGCCTTCGTACGGGTTGGACCCATAGACGCCTTGCTTCATGTATCCCAACTTATGGATGATTTCATCTCCTACGACGAGAAACAAGGAGTACTCATGGGCAAAGAAACAAAAAGAAAACTCGCAACTGGAGACCATGTCCGAGTTCGCATAACCGCAGTTTCTCTGGGGCACAGAGGAGGGAGTTCAGGAAAGATCGGAGTAACAGCGAGACAACCCTCTTTAGGAAAAATAGAATGGATTAAGAAAGACTTGGAGAAAATGAAAAGCACTGAATCTAAGAAAGCGAAAGAGCCTGAAACCACTGCTGGGAGCCCTAAGGCATGAGCGAAAAAGCTTGTCCGGAATGCCAATTAATATTTGTAGGCTCAGTTTGCCCAAACTGTAAAGCTGCAATCCTAAGTGATGACTTCATAGGCTTAGTTATCGTTCTTAGTCCAGAAGACTCAGCTATAGCCCATGCCATGAAAATAAAGAAGAAAGGACGCTATGCCCTTCGTGTCCGGTGATCAGAATTCTCCGACTTACACCACATTTACGCAGAAAATTGAAGGCTCCATTAGGGCTGCTGATCGAGGGCTCCTTCAAAGAAACTATGAAAGAACTGGAGAAAATAATTGGAAAAGAAAAGCCTTCGAAAATTATTGCTGTTGGAGATGTAGTTTCGAGTAACATGATGAAATATGGGATTTGCCCCCAAGTATTCATAGTAGATAATCAGGCTATGAGAAAACCTATTGCCCCAATTCAAGTAAAAGCAAATGAAACAATACATGTAAAAAACCCTGCGGGAACACTGACTGTGGAAGCTAGAGAGGGTATTCAAAAGGCATTGGAGAAAAGGGAACATCGTATAAGAGTGATAGTTGATGGCGAAGAGGATCTTTTAACATTGGCGGCGGTGGTTCATGCACCAGAAAATTCTTTGGTGGTGTATGGTCAACCCCGAGAAGGGGTTGTTGCGGTTATAACTACAAAAGAGAAGAAAGATGAAGTTATGAAAATTATAGAAGCTATGGATTCTGTTGCGTGAGGTTATAAAAGCCGAAAAAAGCGGGGTGTTAGGTGAAATTTGGCCTTCTTGAACGCATTATGGAAACATAGGACTTACTAAAGGGTTTATTACGGCACTTGGGTCGAATAAACTAAGTTAATTCTTTTAATGAAATTGCTGGTTCCTGTATTCTTTATCTTCTCTATCACTCACCGACAGCATATTGCTTGATGAAAAGTTCTGTTTTTTCATACTGAGAGGGAACAGAAGCACTTCTTTGATATCCCTCTAGCGAGGCCTAGACAGACACACACCCACCACCCTAGCTTACGTAACAATCTTACGGATCTCATCCTCCATCCCATCAACCACACTAAACTCTCTCCTCACCTCCTCTTTAATAGCACTAATCGTCTTCACTGGCGTAGGATCTTTGTTCTGTAGAATTGCCAAGTAAACGCTCACAAAGTCTCCCATATGCAACACTGAGAACATTCTTGCCAGCCTTCGATTTCCACTCGCATAGATTTCAAGAATCTTTTTAGCTCCCTTCAAAGCCAACGACTTCGTTGCCTCAATTCTCCGTCTCATCTCAGCGGGTTCGTTATGGTCTCTAATGATTATAACCGAAAAATGTTTAGTCACCGCCTCAGGGGCTTCCCACCCGACAACTTCATTGTGGTTGAGTTCTGGAAAAACATCATACCTGCTGATCACTTTGCTGTTTTCATTGAATTGCGTCTTCAATCGGTGTGCTATAGCGTTATATTGCTTGAATCCATAAACCACCGGCACAGTATTCATTAGTTCAAGTGCCAGGTTCTTTGTCGAGTTATTTTTAACTGGAATTATTGGCGAATTTGCTTCTCCTAGACTTTTCATAACCCGTATCGTTTCATCAATCTCCTCTTTCACGTTGGAAAGCACACCAATTTTCTCTAGCAGAATTGGGAGAGGAAAGAAGAGAAAAGGAATTGCGGCGCGTGGAGGAAGCCCGCCGGATATTCGCACAAAGGGCAGATTTAGCTTCTTACAAAATGAAAGCAAGTGTCCTCCAGAAGTTATGGACACTATCATGCATTTTTTACGGAGAGCGTCTAAGAAGGAACTGAGTGTTTCTTCAGTTTCCCCTGAGTGACTGATCGCAAATACGAGGGTATCTTCGTTTGCGTATGCAGGGACAGTGTAGTCACTAGAGATGTCTACAGGGATTGGGAGTTCGTCTCGTAGCCAGTCTTTAAGAATTTCTCCTCCTATTGCAGAGCCTCCCATACCGGTGATAACGATGTGACGCGGTTTCCTGTATCTAATCGAAACCTTTCGTGAAATGTCCACCTTGACTGGCAGTTCTATTTGTTCAGTCTGTTCTACAACGTCTCGAGAGTACAGCGGAGTTTTTAGGCAATGACCTAACATGTCGTCTTCATCGATTTTCTTAATCTCATCAATTCGATCTAGTATAGAAACGTCAGGCATTCTTTCATCGCCAACTAAACCATTATTTTCTGTTGAAGCTTTTAAGAAGTAGGGTCACATGTTTACCTAGTTGAAAGGTGCATATGATGAACCATAGGCAGAAGCTTTCTATAGCAATTCCCGCTTCCATAATTTCAGACGTCCCCCATCTTAGAGAAAAAACCTTGAGAATTGGACTGGTAGGAAGAGCCGTTGCAATTTTTAGAGTCCATGAAATTATAGTGTTTTCAGATGCTGTGGGTTCTGACCAAAGTAAGGAAGCACGTCTAATTGCCACAATTCTCTCCTACATGGAAACCCCTCAATACTTACGAAAGCGATTGTTTAAGATAAAACCTGAATTGCGATACGTAGGGATTCTTCCACCCTTGCGTACTCCTCATCACCCTCTAATAAACAAGTTAAAAGACTTAACCGTCGGAGAATATCGAGAAGGAGTTGTGGTGGCTTCAGTTAAGAATGGTTCTCTTATAGACATTGGAGTAGAACGACCAATTCTCATCTCCAAAAAAAGAATCCCCATTGACACCAGAGCTACAGTAAAGATTGGTGAGCTTGAAGAGACTCCGAGGGGAGTTGTGGTGAGTCATGATGAAATAGAAGAATACTGGGGGTACCAAGTGGTTATCTCGAACGTCACGTTAGGGCGGTTGATAAGAAAACGATCATTTGACCTAGTAGTGGCAACATCCAAGTATGGAATACCCTTCAAACAAGTTATTCAGAAGCTGGTGAAACGTTGGAAGAAATCGCAAAAGGTGTTGGTCGCCTTCGGTGCTCCTACTAGGGGACTTCATGAGATAGTAGCGCAGGAAGGACTCAAACTTGGCGAGGTTGCCGACCTTGTAGTTAATACAATTCCAAACCAGGGGACTGCGACTGTGAGAACTGAGGAGGCATTGTACGCATCTTTGGCAATCTTGACTTCATTAGTAGAAAAATAATGATTCACGTTCTGAGTATTGACGTGGGTTCAACCTGTGATCGTTTAACCTTTAACAACCTATGCTTGAACCTTTTTTATGTTGCTTTTGTTTTACATCAAGTTCATCGGCACAATGGACACAACAAAATGTGTATCGTTCTCCATCAATGGTCTTTTGATAACGTGCTAGTTCACATCTGTCAGTCTCAGCTATCTCTTTACCACATACTTTACACTTTATGAATTTCATTGCTCAATTCCCCTCTTTCTTCTCCTTATAGTCTTTTATAGCAGCGTGCAAAGCATCCGCAGCTAGGTTTGAACAGTGCATTTTGATCGGAGGAAGCCCTCCAAGACCCTCTGCGACATTAGCCCGTGTAATTTTTAAAGCATCATCAAGGGTTTTTCCCTTTGCCAATTCGGTTATCATACTGCTCGTGGCTATTGCTGCGCCACAACCAAACGTTTTGAACTTGATGTCGTCTATCTTGTTGTCTTTGATTTTTATGTAGACGGTCATGACGTCACCGCAAACTGGATTACCAACAGTACCCACGCCGTCAGCATCTGGAATTTCTCCCATGTTTCGCGGATTCCTGAAATGGTCCATAACCTTTTCAGAGTACACGCTTTCACCTCAGCAACTCTTTAGGAGTTAAAGGGGAAATGGCCCTTAAACGTCTTACGATACCTGGCAATATTTTCATTACGTAATCAATTTCCTCCTTAGTTGTCCATCTCCCCAACGTGAACACTAATGATCCATGAGCCTCTTCATGAGCCAAATTTATAGCCAACAAGACGTGAGAAGGCTCAAGGGTCTTTGAAGTACACGCTGAACCAGAAGAAGTAGCCACTCCTTCCATATCAAGGCTCAGTATCAACGATTCACCCTCAATATAACTAAACCTAAGATTGGCGTTATTGGGAAGCCTCATGGTGGGATGACCATTCAAAAAAGAACGCGGTATCTTATCCAAAACACCTTCTATCAATCTATCCCGCAACCCAGATAACCTACCACTTTCAGATTTCATTTCTTTCTTTGCAATCCTTGCAGCCTCGCCCATACCGACGATAGCAGGCACGTTCTCTGTTCCAGATCGCATTCCTTTTTCCTGACCACCACCATGCACAATCGGCTGGATTTTGGTTCCAGTTTTAATATATAAGGCCCCTACTCCTTTTGGACCATAGAGATCATTGGACGAAAGAGAAAGCAAGTCTATATGCTCATCTATCACGTTGATGGGTACTTGACCTGCCGCAGCAACCGCATCCACATGAAAATAGATGTTTCTCTCATGAGCTACTTCTCCAATTTCTTTTATTGGCTCCACTGTTCCAATTTCGCCGTTAGCATATATGACTGAAATAAGTATAGTTTGGTCTGTGATTACATTTTTCAAAGCTTCAACATCAACTATTCCACACTCATCTACAGGCACGCAAGTAGTCCTAAAACCATCTTTCTGCAGATACTTGAAAGTGTTAATTACGGACATATGTTCGAGCGTAGTGGCAATCATATGATCCCCCCGTTTCTTATTGCGATATGCAACACCTTTAATAGCTAAATTGTTACTTTCCGTGCCCCCAGAAGTGAAGACAATTTCCTCTTTTATCTCAGCTCCAACAAGATCTGCAATACTTCTTCGTGACTTTTCTACAGCCTTCTTTGCTTCTTGCCCCATAGAATGAACCGAAGAAGGGTTTCCAAAGGCTTTGGTAAAGTATGGCTTCATGGTCTCAAGAATTCTGGGATCCACAGGTGCTCCAGCTCCATAATCCATGTAGACTTTTTTCCCCGTCATCGAGATCACCTTCTATTTAACTTTTTCAATCAAAAAACGAATATGGCTTCCTTCTTTCCGTATCTCAATAAGTTTTTGCCCCGTCCTTCTTATTAGACTTTGAATATCCTGCTCTGCTGCTGGGTCATCAGCAATAATTTCCAAAACCTGTCCAACAACCATCTTATCTATTTCTTGCCGAGTCCTGAAAACTGGTTCGGGACAGTAAAGTCCTATACAGTCAACGGTTTGATCCACTTTTGCTTTTTCAGGCATTTAAATTCCTCCCACCAATTCTCATTCAAAACATTCTATATATCAATACTATGGTTACTAGTTTTCTTTTAGCTGTCAAAGTCTATTACAGACTTTAGGTAATAGACACATTCTGTATTCGAAAGTAACGTTTAGCTAAGAACCGAATTCTTTCAGCATTCCTTCCGTTCTTACCGATAGCAACCCCTTTGTCTCTAGGGTTCACAGAAACAACCGCAATGGTCTTCCCATCTGGACGCTCTGTGATCCTTATTTCATTCACGTGAGCTGGTCTCAAAGCATTTTTTATGAATTGAGCTGGATTTTCCGAATGCTCTATTATTTCATGCTTTTTTCCAGTCATTCTTTCGAGAAGATGAATGTTTTTGCCTTTTCTTCCTATAGCAGCCCCTACATCTCCTTCTTTCACAACGAAAATTATTCGGTTAAGATCCTCGTCAACCACACAGTCTTTTGCAGTGGCTCCAGTTATACTTTCGAATAAAGCTATATAGCGCATTTCTCGACTGGTAAAGCGTACCCCGCTAGACATTTGTTGCCTCCGCGAGCTTAAGGATGTCTGAGTTTCCTTGTTCTTTGATAGTCAATGCTGAAACCGTGAATGGTTTTCCACAGACCGCGCCCAATTCTATGCTAGGCCCTTTATAAATAATCATCGGAATGCTAGAAAGTCTACAATAATAATGGATGTTTTCACGAGTTTTCTGTGGACAGTTTGCTGCAACTATAACCAGTTTAGCCTTTCCAATTCTAGCGTTATTTATCGCGCTTTGGGTTCCAAACAAAACCTTTCCAGTTTTTACTGTTTTGGTAATCGCTTTGCCAATGTCAATCATTCTTTTGGTCCTCAGTACGAATCGTTGACATGTAAAGATCCACTAAGCCTGTGCCAATCGGTATAGATTGTCCTACTATAACGTTTTCGGTCACCCCTCTAAGTGGGTCACTTTCTCCTTTAATGGCAGCCTCAACTATGTTTGGAACAGTAATTTCAAATGCAGCTCGTGCAAGCACACTTGTCTTTTCTCCACTAATTCCGTGTCTTCCTATCTGCCGTACTTCACCAGTAGCAGTCATTATATCGGATACTAACATCACATGTCTTACATCTACGTCAAGACCCTGCTCTTCAAGAACTCCAATTGCCTCATTGATTATAGCATTTCTTGCAGCTTCAATTCCGAGAGTTTTGGCAATTTCGTGAATGTGATTAGTAATTGTTCTAGTAGGGTTTATACCATGCACCTCGAGAACCTTTGACAAGTTGGAGCCATCTGTTCGTATAACCCATTTTCCCACCTCCTCAGTAACGAGAACACGACCAATATCAGGGACGCCCTTGACTAAGTGATTAGACACTTTATCTAATAGTTTCTTGCGATCTACAGGCTTCTTAGGCTCAAGGGCTATTTGATTCTCCTTGATCCTTAAATTACAGTTAAGTAGACCGAGAGCCTTGTGTAAATCATCTATGGTCACGTCACGATCCTCCATCATAGTGGGGTCGAGTCTAATAACAACTTCCTCGTTTTCAGCGTCGTCGTACAAGGCCTTGGCAATATCTTCGATGATTGTACAGATAATATTTCGAGCAATCTGAGTGGCTTTTTCTTTACTGATTTCATGCTCCTTGTCCAAGTAAACGGTCATAATTGGAGTTGAAGGTATACGCCGAGCATCCACAATCTCGATGAGACGTGGTAAGCCCAAAGTCACGTTCTGTTCCCTGACTCCAGCATAGTGAAATGTGCGAAGGGTCATTTGAGTCCCTGGCTCTCCCATAGATTGGGCAGCAATGATTCCAACGGCTTCACCAGGTTCAACAAGAGCTCGTCTGTAATTTTCCAGAGTTAAATCAATTAGCTGCTGTACACCTTTTTTGCTTAACCTAGCTTTTGATAACTCGTGTTTTAACTCCTTGTTGAGAAGGGGAGTTAGTTGATTTTCGACTTCCTTATGGCTCTCTTTAATAAATTTAGGAGACGCTGGCTTGCCCTTTTTTATCATAATCTTAATTTGTTCGACAAGACGACTGACATTCACAGCTTTTCCATGATCGCTTTTGGCAGGATCGACGCCGTCCTCGCCATATCGGAACTGAATGATGTCGCCAACTGAGTTTCGAACAGTCCCGTCATATTCTATGCGCAGATGCTCTAAAGCATTAATCAATCTTCTCTGCATGTATCCACTTTGTTGGGTTCGCACAGCAGTGTCCACCAATCCTTCCCGGCCACCCATAGCATGGAAGAAGAATTCAACTGGATCTAACCCATCTCGGTAGGAAGAGTAAACAAAACCTCTGGCTTTGGGTGCGGGATCACCAACTTTAAAGTGAGGCAATGCACGCTCACGATATCCACGCATAATCCGTTTTCCTCTTACAGACTGCTGCCCTACACAAGCAGTCATTTGACCAATGTTAAGGTTAGAACCTCTCGCTCCTGTTCTTGTCATCGTTATGCCTGAATTTGCTATGTCAAAATCTTCATCTGCAATTCTCCCAGCTTTATCTCTGGCCTTGGCCAATTCATTCATAACATAAATTTCAAAGGATTCCTGCATAGTTTGGCCTGGAAGCCTTTGCAATGTACGACTTCGATAGGATTTTATCAACTCCTGTATCCTGTTCTCGAATTTTTGTATTGTTTTCTTGATCTTTTCTTGTGCAGCAGAAGACAACTCTAGTTCGTCAAAGGAGTAGGTGAATCCTCGCAGTGTTATGAACACTTTGAGCAATTGACAGGTACGATTCAGAAATTGCCTTCCAACGTACGTTCCATAATCTTTTATTATTCTGTGAAGAAGACTTTCGGACTGCTCTGCACCAATGGAACGCCTATCAATCACACCACACTTTAGAACACCGTCTTTTATGACTACATAAGCGTCATGTGGACAGTCTTCACAAAGGCAATTAGTGCAGCCACGACAAGTTGTGGCTTTCAACACATAATTCATATCTTTCGGTATAAAGAGACTGAATATTTGTTTTCCAGTCCAAAGGGGCTCAGGTTTCTTTATGTCTGGGCCAGGTAATGGACCGTCATATTCTGCAGCTATTAGTAGTCTACAAATTTCATCTTTGGTAAGGCGAGTTGCTTTTTGGGTTAGAAGATAAGCGGCAGTGATGAAGTCTCGGATTGCCCCTATAATGGGGCCTCCAAATCGTGGAGAAAGAATTTGGTCTTGAACTTGCATAAGAAGGCGCGATTCTGTTTGTGCTTCCTCACTCTGAGGTATATGGAGGTTCATTTCGTCTCCATCAAAGTCAGCGTTGTAAGGAGGACAGACACATAGGTGTAGCCGAAAAGTTTTATGGGGTAACACTCGAACGTAATGTGCCATAATGGACATACGATGAAGGGAGGGTTGCCTATTGAAGATGGCGATATCATCATCTTTAAGATGGCGTTCCACAGTAAAACCTGGCTCTAACACCTCTGCAACCTTTTCTCTGTCAACAACAAACTCTAGTCTAACTCGTTTACCATCAGGTCTCACAATATAAAGCGCACCAGGATATTTTTCTGGACCATTGATAATCAACTTTTGCATTTTCTCAAGGTTCCATTGGGTGACTTTCTCAGGCATGGAGAGTCTTATGGCAACATCCAATGGCACTCCCACTTCACTGATATCAATATTCGGATCTGGGGAAATCACAGTGCGGGCCGAGAAGTCCACCCTCTTGCCAGAAAGATTACTTCTAAATCTTCCTTCTTTTCCTTTAAGACGCTGAGACAACGTTTTAAGTGCTCTACCTGACCGATGTCTAGCAGGAGGGATTCCTGAAGCTTCGTTGTTAAAATAGGTTGTCACGTGATACTGCAACAGCTCAGATAGGTCTTGGATAATAAGAGTTGGAGCACCAGCTTCCATGTTTTCCTTTAAGCGTTGATTAATACGAATAATGTCTACAAGTTTATGGGTTAAATCATCTTCAGAGCGGATACCAGATTCTAAAGTTATTGAAGGTCTTACATAGACCGGAGGAACTGGGAGAACTTGCAGAACCATCCATTCTGGACGGGCATTTTCTGGGTTGAAACCAAACAACACAAGATCATCATCAGATATGCGTTCGAGTCGTTCTCTGAGCATACTTGGCGTTAATCTTTGCGCACCGCCCTCGGGAACATCCTCACTAAATTTTGTTGGTTTCTCGAATATTACCTTATATTGGGGTGTCCCGCAATGAGGGCATTCTTTTCCTCTAGCCTCTCGCGAGAATTTCTTGTGGAGACTGCGAGGAACCTCTCCCAACATTGTTTGAATCCGATTGATTCTCGACTTGATGTTTTCAATTCGATCCGTCGGCAATAAGATACGTCCGCAACTTCTGCAAGTGGCTCCGAGAAGTTCGTTTATTACCTTGTTGAATATTATGTGAATAATAGGGACAGCAAGTTCGATGTGACCGAAGTGTCCGGGACATCTAATTGCAGTGTTGCCACACGTTTTACATCGTTGTCTTGGCTCAAGTGTTCCTAGTCGTCCGTCCATAAGTCCAGATATTATGGGTGCTCCATCTTCGTCATAAGTGTCAGCTGTTCGTATTTCGGAAACAGAAAGCCTTCGTACCTCTTGAGGAGATAAAACACCGAAGAAAACTTCATTTATGACTTTATGAACTGTTTCCTCAACAGACATTTACGCTTTCTCCTTTAATTTAAGTCGTGGCGCTATACAAAGGCTCATTAATTCTTGCAAAAGAAGCTTGAAAGCATAGGAAACAAATACTGGAGAAATTCGTGCTTTATCTTCACAAAGTCGACAAATGTACCTACGTTGCCTAATATCATAAAAAGCAATGTACCCACAGTTCTCACATATGTAAAGAAGATATTTGTCAGATTCTTCGAGCAATCTATCCCTCAACAGCATCGCAGCACCGTGACCAACCAAGCAGTCCCTCTCCATTTCACCAAAACGCAACCCACCACCCCTTGCCCTTCCCTCAGTGGGTTGCCGCGTCAGCATCTGAACTTGTCCTCGCGCTCGGGCATGGATTTTGTCTGCAACCATATGATGGAGCTTTTGATAATAGACGACTCCCATGAAAATGTCCACGGCGAATTTCTCGCCTGTGACTCCGTTGTAGAGGATTTCTCGTCCTGTACTGCTGAACCCAAGCCTAATTAATGCGTTTTTAAGTTCTTCTGGATCTTCGTTTATGAAGGGCGTTCCATCAACGCGTCTTCCCCTTGCTGCTGCAACCTTTCCAGCCATGGACTCTAGAAATTGTCCAATAGTCATCCTTGAAGGAATAGCATGTGGATTGATAATGATATCTGGGGCGATGCCATCGGCAGTAAATGGCATATCTTCCTGAGGTATAATCATACCTATCACGCCCTTTTGTCCATGTCGAGAAGCAAATTTATCACCAAGCTCAGGGATACGTTGATCACGAAGTCTAACCTTTACAAGTTTGCTTCCTTCACCGCTTTCAGTAAGGAAAACATCATCGACAATGCCAGATTCAGAAGACCTAACATCTACTGAGGTGTCTCTTATAGTGGGGCCTTTGACCTCAAACTCTTTATATTCTTCAAGAAATCTTGGAGGACTCGTTCTTCCAATAAGTACGTCACCACCTATAGCCCTAGACTCAGGACTTATGATGCCATCTATTTCAAGCAGACGATAATACTGTTCTCCGCGGTATCCACGGACGCCAGATTCCGGTATAACGAAACGGTCCTTTAATCCACCTAGATACTGACGACATTCTGCCTCATAAATACGATAGAATGTAGAACGCCCAAAACCACGTTCAATAGATGCCTTATTGAAAATAAGAGCGTCCTCCATGTTATATCCTTCAAAGGATACAATAGCGATGAGAGCGTTTTGTCCAGAAGGCCTTAAATCATATTCTATGATATCCAATGATTTTGTATTTACCAAAGGTGTCTGCGGATAGTGGAGGATGTGAGAGCGGGAATCAACTCTGTTAAAGAAGTTGGTAGTATGTAAACCTAGAGCTTGTTTCGCCATAGCCGCCTCATAGGAGTTACGTGGAGATTGATTATGTTCCGGGTATGGTATAAGAGAGGCACATATTCCAAGGATTGTGTACGGTGCGATCTCCATGTGGGTATGTTCAGGGGTGACGTCATCAAAGCTTAGTGTTGCAAGAACATTCTCTTCTTCTTCAGCATCGATATATTCGATTATGCCAGCCGCTATCAGATCTTCCCATCCCCATTCTCCGGAACGAATTTTTTCGATATGCGCTAGTTGTAGTTTTGGCTCACCATTTTCTATGATTATAAGCGGTCGTCTCACACGGCCTTTATCACAATTAACATAAACTTCTTCCTTTGAATCGAAGATCTTTGAGAAACAAGTAACGTTGACCTCTGGAGATATATTTCCTTTCCTACGTTTCTTTCTTATTTCAGTGACTAACTCTTCCGGTGATGAGTGAAAACCAATTAGAGAACCATCCACAAAGACTTTGGCGCTAGACTTAACTTCCTCATTTGCCTCATGAATTGGAATTACTCCCATTCGATAGATAACTTGCTTCATTTTTTCTGGGTTTGCACTTAAAGAGGTACTGGCGGATAAGGCAAGATTTTTTACTAGACCACAGTTTGACCCTTCCGGCGTTTCGTTTGGGCATAGTCTTCCCCAATGTGTTGGGTGTAGGTCCCGTGCCTCAAAGTTCGGTTGACTTCGACTGAGGGGTGACTGCAACCTTCGTAAGTGACTCAATGTAGAAATGTGGTTTGTTCGATCAAGAAGTTGAGTGATTCCAACTCTTCCTCGTCCCCATTTGCCAGTTGCCAAGGCGTGTTGAATTCGTTCGGTTATGATTCCGGGACGGACAGCTGCAGAGACATTTATCAGTGGTCGCTTAAAGCCCATGCGTTCCAGTTGATATTTTATGTCTCTACATAGATTTCTGAAGGCAATTCTGAAAAGATCTGCAAGCATTGGTCCTGCAAGTTTCAAACGCTTGTTTTTAAAGTGATCTTTATCGTCTGGGTTTCGTTTTCCAAGTTTTAATTCAATAACTCGGCTTGCCAGTTCACCCAAGAAGAACGCTTTATCTTTACGGGTTTCGATTGTGCGCCCAATATGAGGCAGGAAGTTTCGATCCAGAATACTCTCTGCCTTCTGCTGACGATATTCTTCAATTTGTCCATGAGCCACCCGATTTCCAATGTACATTATGGCATCTTTGACCATATCAATACCGATAGCCTTTTCGAAAGAGAGTTCCAGTTCATTTTGCATTCTTTTCTCAAGAGAAATTGTTTCTGCAATTTCCTTGTCAGATTCCAGTCCGAGTGCTCGCATAAGAATTACAAGGGGGATCTCGGTAGGGACACCAGGCATTGAAACATAGATGGCTCCATCTGATTTCATTCGCAATTCGATTCTTGCTCTAAAACCGACTGTCGTGGAAAATATCTTGGCTTGATAAATGGGTTTAGCACCACGAGTATCGATGTCTATGAGAATACGGTTGGGAGCTAAATCTTCTAAAGCTACAATTACTCTTTCAGAACCATTAACTATAAAGTATCCTCCCGGATCGTTTGGATCTTCTCCTTGGACGACTAGCTCTTCTGGAAGAAGTTGAGAGAGAACGCAGAGCTTTGATTTTAGCATCACTGGAAAGTCACCGACTAAGACGAGTTCTGTCTCCATTTCTCTGCCGTCGATTATTGGGGTCATTTCAAGAGAGAGGGGAGCTGAGTATGCTAGGTCGCGGAAGCGAGCTTCCATAGGATAGATTTCATGCTTTGTGCCGTCAGCTTCTGTAGTGTAGGGGCTGCTAATTCTCGATTGGGGATCAGGATCAATAACCCATAATCGACCGAACTTAATTTTATATGGATTTTCTGGGACTTCTATTCCAATTTCCCCAACTTCATCTACAACTTCTTGAAGACCATGTTCGACAAATTCGTCATAAGAATCAAGGTGTTGTCTAACTAAACCCTTTTCCTTAAAAAAAGATTTCACAAGGAGAAAAAGATCATCATGTGAAAATTCCAAACTTATTTAAGCCTCCAAGTTCCTTTCCAGAGAATGTTGGATCACGATCTTATATACGGTTTCTTCCAAACTAGGAGATTCCTCCGATGAGTCGGCATCTATCCGACCCGAAAAGTCTGGGTTCCATAAGGATTTTCCCATCATGCCTTAAAGTGCTAACAGTAAACGATTTAGCCCATTAATAAACTTTACTTAGGTAAATTCGCCATTACCTTGTACTTTTTTAAGTTCATTTTCGCTTCCTGAACAACATGGATGTTTCATGAGCGCATACGAATTCAAAGCCAGCTTCAACAAGCTCTCTTGCTTCTTTTATGTCCACTGCAACAGCTGAATGGTATTCATCGCTTTCAAAGTTGATGAGCTGTGTATAGATGAGTGTGTTCTGAATGTTCCTGTGTCCCAGCATTTTCATGACGTGCAGGATATCTTTCGTCTTGTGATATTCCATAGTGGCTTTCCAATGGCGAAGGGTGTGAAAGTGAATGTTGTTGAGACGTGGGTTCTGCAGTTTATAGGCGATGCGTTTCCTCAATCTGCATAAGTGACTTGAGATATCTACTGTTTTCATCTTTCCAAAGACTTTATCTGAGGTTTTCGGATGAGTGTTGAGCATTGCAGAGAGCTTCGCGGAAATCTTGACCATCCGTGGATTACCGCCTTTTTCTGGTGCATTGACGATTACGGTGTTGCGCTCAAGGTCAATGTCAACCCATTTAAGTCGACAAGCTTCACCGATTCTCATGGCAGTTTCTTTCACGATTTGCAGGGCTGTGGACAGTTTTTTCCCTGCTGAAGCAATCAATGCGTCGATCTCGCTTTCTAATGGTATGAAAGGCAGTTTTCTAACAGCCTTGTATTTCGGTGGGTTCCAGGGTATTGCGTTCATAGAAGCAAAGTATGTGTATGCAGCGACGGCCATGAGCTTGCTTGAGTTTCCCCATGTTTCACGGTTGGCGATAACGTCTTTCACGTTTTCAGGATCGTACAGGTTAGCTCCATATTTGACGAGTAGTTTAAGGGATTTCGGATAACTGAAGATCGTTGATTTGCTGTAACCTTCTTTTTTGAGATGCCATGCAACTTCAATAATTTTCCCCATGATTACCTGTTTCGATGTGGCTCCCGCAGCCTGCTTTTGTCGGGTTTCTACTTTGACCAAGTTTATCGCCTCTCGTTCTGAGACGCATACTTTGGCGTTACTATATTTGGAACGCAAAACATTTAAAGTTTCTGGTTTAGTAACTTTTGATGTAAAATGCGCAGACGCCTCTTTACTCCGCGAGAAAGGAAAGTTATCACTGGTTTTCTCAATGGTAAAATTCCGGCCAAGGATCTGTCTGTCAGACAGATTGTGTTCAGAGTTAGACACTTTAATGAATTGCCTGGAGACTTTGACCTTTACACCAAGTTGAGAGGTAGGCTCGCTGAATCTAAGACCACAGTCTCTACATAACCACCGTTGCAGGTCCCTACGCTTTGTTTGTCTTACGCCATCCTTCCATACGCGCTGCGAAGCACACTCAGGACATTTTACAGGGGACTGTGCGGAAGGTTTTGACTGAGCCGACTTCCTACCGTTCAATTCGTTTCTGCCAAGCACGCGTTTTTCTGTGGAAGTGGCTTTTCCCCTGATTGGACCCATGTCAAAAAGCGCCCTCGCCGGTTTTCCTATTTTGGTCCGCTTGCTTTCAAGATCTCTTGAGCTATGGGCAGCTGCTTGTTTTCCCCGGCTTTCTTGAGCCAATAGGACTGGGCCTTGGAATTCATAATGTCCCAATTTTTGTTGGCATTTGTGAGATGCTTTTTGAGGGTCTCGAGACGTGGGTCTGTTGGAATGAAGCCCTTGGGCTTCAATAGATAGGCCAACGACTTCTCTTCAGGAATTTCCCCGATTCTGATAAGACCCTCTCTAACGAGGATGTTCACAACCTTGGGAAAACTGATGTCAGTTTCCCCAGAAAGCACAAGCATTTTGCGATAACAATCCTTAGGATATATCTGTTTCCAGCCCATCATGAAAAGCCTCCTTGAAGCTTCGGGTTCTGGAACTGGGTCCTGGAACTCCCGGATGACCGTATTACATTAATTGAATTAATTAATGTAACAACATTAGATGACATAATTAATAGCACGCGCCCAACGATGAAGTTAATGTCTCTTGGCTTAACCAAGAAGTTAACACTCATTCTGTATCATCTTCTTGTCCAAGAAGAGCATCTACGAGGTGTCTTTTCTTACTCAGAACGTGTTCCATGCTTCTGGGAACTATCAAAAGCAACGAATCATAGACTATCTTAACTTTTGCACCAGGGTTCAGTTTGTGATATTTGCGGTAGGCTATTGGAATTGCGACAACACCAGAAGACTTACCATGTTTCATAATTTTCCTTTTAACTTCGGCAGGCATTTTTTATCATGTAGTCTTACTGCAATAAGACTTAATAAGTACTCTTGTGTACTCATTTATGCGGAGTAGAAATGTCAATACCTGGGAAAAAATGGGATGCCAAAGATCCTGTTAGAAGATATAGAATCCTCGAAGCAATATTAACTGGAAAAACCAGGTTTAATGAGATATGGCAGAAAGTCAAAGGAAGCAGAACCTCGCTGAAACTATATTTGAATGCCTTAGAAGAAGACGGACTGATCAAATGTAAACAGATTAGCCACAAAAACGTTGAATACAAACCAAATCTTGTTATCGCCAACGAGCAATTGATAAAGAGATTGAAGGATACGTTGACAATCTTTTCTGATGCCGTATCGCGCATCCGCACTGTTGGTGACCTCTTCGGTGCAAGACAAAAAGCATTTCAGAGGTTTATGAAGAAGTATTATCCGCAAATCAAGATACCTGTTCATGACATTGAAAACCCAAAACTTGTGATGAATATCATGAAAGGCTTCGAAGAATATTATAAAGAAGAATTCTGGAAAGACGAGAAGAGGGAAAACCTCTTACAACAAATAAGGGAGCTCAATGAATCATAGTGTTTGTGAGATGCATGCACTCTATGTACTATAAATGCCTTCAAGTCAGATGGAGGACCTTCATTGAGCCGAAAACAGTTTAGCTTCGATGAATTAGGAACAGCAGATCTGGTTGTTGACGCTACCTATAGGGGTGGAGCTTTTGGCGATGTTAGAGATGACCCATTGAGTAGATTGATGGGCTGCGGTAACCAAGGTGGATTCCGCATCATTGGAAACTCAAAGACTTCAGAATACAAGTTAGCAGTGTTATACTCGAGTTTGGATGATCCAGATTGGCCGGACAGTTTGGACTTGGGAACTGGCTTATTTCTTTACTACGGAGACAATAAAAGACCTGGTCATGAATTGCACGATACCCCTAGAAAAGGCAATAATTTGCTTCGTATTTGTTTTGAATTTATTCACAGTACGCCTCCTCAAAGAGATAGAGTACCTGCATTTTTTGTGTTTACAAAAGGATCAAAAGGTAGGGATGTCGTTTTCCGAGGTCTCGCTGCCCCAGGCTCGAGGATGGTTAAGCCTACTGAGGATCTGGTTGCAATATGGAAAAGCACAGGTGGTGAAAGATTTCAGAACTATCGGTCACATTTCACTATTCTCAATGTGCCTGTGATTCCGAGGATATGGATCAACGATCTTCGAGATGGAAATCCTCTTAGTGAGAATTGCCCAGAAGCCTGGCGTCGCTGGGTTGAGACTGGGAATTATGACGTCTTACAAGCCGGAGCGACGTTAGCATATCGTAAAAAGTCTGAACAGCTACCTTCCAATAAAAGGCATAAAGACATAGTCAATTGCATTTATGAGTACTTTAAAGATGATCCTTTTGGATTCGAACACTGCGCAGCGAAGATTGCCAGTCTAATGGACGAGAACATTGTGAGTTACGACGTTACTAGACCTTGGCGTGACGGAGGGCGAGATGCTGTTGGTTTGTATAGGATAGGACCACAGGGCGACAGTATCAAAGTTGAATTTGCTCTTGAGGCAAAGTGTTTTGAATCTGGGAAGGGGGCTAGTGTAAAACATACGTCAAGGCTAATCTCTCGTTTGAGGCACCGCCAATTCGGTATCTTTGTAACGACATCTTACATAGGTGAACAAGCTTACAAGGAAATCAGAGAAGACGAGCACCCCGTGGTCATAATAGCAGCCGAAGATATCGCAAAAATCCTGGTGAACGCGGCAATCGGCACAGAAAACGAGGTTTCAGATTGGCTGAAGAACAACTTTCCCAAATAGTGTTTGATGGATGCAACGTCGCAAGCGCCTTAAGCGGGGGGATCAAATATTAGGAAGGGAAAATAATGTCATTTGATTTTCCTAAGAACAATCGTCCCGTTGCGCGCGCGCCTTTTTTGTTGTGAGTGAGGGGTCATCGTGCATGCATGGAAAGGAGATTTCAATTTGAGCTTATTTTCCGCACATTAAGATGCTCAGCAAAACTCTTAAGACCTGAAATCCAAGAAGCATGTCACTTGAGGATTCGTGTATTTTGTGAGGGGTAACAATGAGGGGTATATACGTGGCCGATGTTGGTGACGGACTCTGTATGGCTATTCGCACGATTTCTGGAGATGTAGTTCAAATTGACTGTGGGAGTCAAGAAATCAAAGTGGCATCTAATGGTCTGAAAAGAATTTTTAACCATTTCTATGGCTTTGACGTGTTTGTTCTTTCGCATTTTCATATTGATCATTATGGTGGGCTTCTCAATTCTTCAATCAAATTTCAAAGATATCCTTCTTTTCGAGTAAGGGAGGTTTACTATCCAAGGATACCTAAATTCAGAGAGAGAAGACAGTTTCTGTGTAAGTTATTTGCTATGAATATGAGGGTCTTTGGAAGTGAGACTGGCGTTATGGAATACGATTTTTTGAGAGCTATAACAAGAATAAATAGAGGAATATCCTTTTGGCATCAGCCGGTTTCCAAAGGCGATTTGATAAACATCAACGGTTCGATTTTCGAGATTGTATGGCCTCCAGCGGTGATTGACGATGATAGAACCTTGGCTGACATAAGACGAGCACTGGACGATTTCAATGACGCATTGGAAAAAGATGAAACAACAAGGGAATTGTATGAACGCGTGAGAGAGGAAGGCGTTTTTGAAGAATACCTTGGGCAACAAGATGAAAAGAACGGGTTTCGGGAATATGAGGGTGAATACACCCACACGATCGTCCGCAGGAAAGAAAAGAGAGAATTGCCTGAAGCTGTCAAAAAAGCAAATAAATCTCTCAGAAAAGCAGCAAATCATTTGGGTTTAGCTTTATTCGAAGATAATAGGCTCCTATTCTTGGGAGATACAGAAAAATCCGAGATAAAACAGATAGTTGATGGTTTGAAGTCGCGTACGAGAAAAGACTTTCTCATTTTCATACCCCCACATCACGGCACGCATTGGCACAGCAGCCTTGGACAAATGAGATGCATTTATTCAATTGCTTCGAATGGCAAGAAGCTATGTTCAAAAATGAACCCTCATTTCAAAGAGATTTCTGAAAAATCACTTGCTACATTTGTCAATGGTGACATCATAATTCCTGGTGACAAAAGAAGAGGATTTTCGCTGATACTGCCACGGTTTTACGAAGAGATTTAGTATGCACACGACGTGCACACATCACTGAGCCCAAGGCATGCATGCAAGTATACTAAAATTTAAGAAAGAAACTTCTACACGTTATAGACGAGACAAATCTTGGCGCGCGCACTCTCAACTTCTTTTGAAACAAGTTACCTAAAATTGTATTCTTTTATATCCATTAATAGTTAAAACTTCATAGAGGTGTTGTTGTTGGACTATGAAGAGTTGAGGCCTCTTGTTCTGCAAGTCCTCAAATCGCAGCCTAAAACTCAAATCATTACCATTATCAATCAAACTGAAACTGTTGCGCGGTCAAAAGGATTTTACAAAGACGCACAACCCTATAGATATTTGGGAAGTAGCACCCAACATTATATGCCCAAAGAAGATAGAGAAAAAGTCAGACAGATAATTTGGGATCTGATTCTACAAGGAATATTGACGCCGGGTGTTAGTGAACAAAGTCCGGGTTTACCACACGTTGGCGTTACTAATTATGGACACGAATGCCTCAAATCTATGGAAATACTCCCTCATGATCCTGACGGCTATCTAAAACACCTACAAAATGAAATCCCCTCTATAGATGATACCATCACAACCTATGTCGCGGAGAGCCTTCAAACTTTTCTGTCTGGTAATCTGCTTGCATCAACTGTAATGCTTGGCGGTGCATCGGAGAAAGCTGTATTACTCCTGATCGAAGCATATACTAGTGCCATCTCTGATCCAAACAAAAGAAAACGGTTTGCGCAATCAATTGAAAGATTTGGAATTCTAAGAAAATTCAAAGAGTTTAGAAAGAAGTTTGATCCTATCAGAAAGAATGTTCCTTATCCAATATCAGATGACTTAGATATCCAGTTAGATGGAATTTTCAACCTAATTCGCAATTGCAGAAATGATGTAGGGCACCCAACTGGGCGAAAAATCGATAGAAGATTGGCTTTTTCAAACCTACAACTTTTCATTCCATACTGTAGACGCATTTATGAGCTCATCACACATTTTAATCAGACTCCAATCTAAGACGATTGGTGCAGTAAGCATACGCACGCGCTTGCGTTGTTCCGCTACCACAGAAAGGATCTAAAACTATAAGAACTACGCTACAAAGTATTCATGTAGATGAAGTGGGCCGGGCGGGATTTGAACCCACAAACTCTTACCAGCACGGCTTAGACTCTGGCTGGGAAGTGCTTTTGCCCATCAAGCTACCGGCCCTCTGATATTCTTGGAAAAGTCCTGATTTCTCTGTAGTCTTCGGGAAAGGGTATTTCCTTTAGTTTAGCTTGCTGCCATAAATGTTCGGTTATATCTTCACCAATTTTGCCCATGATTCTATCAGCAAGTTTGGACAACACTCTTATTCCTACTTTCCTCTCCTCAGCATCTGCTATTTCCTTAATAACGTCGAGTTGAGAAATGATTCTTGAAATATTGTCTTTCGCAAATAGATAGACTTTGTCTCTAAGTGTAAGGGTTTTTTTGAGTTCCTCTTCGCTTCTGATGTTAAATCCAAAATCTGTCATAAACTTGGAAGCGAGTTGAATGTATGGTAATACCTCACTTACATCATCATTTTTGATTTCGGTTTGGAATGCTGTGGCAACAATGCTTATTGAATCTTTCTGAATTCGAAAAGACGATATATTTCTTAGGATTAGGTCAATCGCCCATTCAACATCTTCTTTGTCGAAGTAATCTGTAAATGAGAAACCCTTCAGCCCCTGTGAAAACTTGTAATAGATTTCCTTTGGATTGATAACAGTCTTAGCATAATCGCTCTTGAAGAGTTCTTCAGTTTCCGATTGCAAGAAATACACATGAAAAATCTCCATGAAAGTATCGAAATCCGACTTGAGGAGCAGTCTTCTTTTGTAGGCTAATGTGGACACATCACAGAATTCTAGTATGGACTCTCTGATTTTGCTAATTGCTGATTTAGTCACTGAACTTCTTTTGGCTAATTCACTCTGAGTTAAAGGTCGCGGGTATGCATCAATTAGAGTCGTTATGTATTTTATCGGTACCTTGGAGGAAACCATTTTGATCAAAGCGTAAGTGGACGCATGAGGATATAAGTTTACCGATTAGGTTAACTTGTTCTCTAAGACATACACAACTTGTTTCCAGGCTATACTACATGTCGTCTGGCTTCTTCAAAAGAGTGAAAAAGTTGCCCTGATTGGATGCTGGCCGCAACTTGATTCGTAAACTTCCATGCGCGCGCAAGAGAGTTTTCACGACAGCGCATACCTGCGAACTAACTAAGCTTAAATTCTCCTATCGACGTTTTCTTGCCGTCTTTTTGAATTTGAAACTTGAGGTAAATGGGTTTGTAGAGAGATACCCCTTGAGATATGGATGGTCTTGGTTTGATAGCAGGGCAGCCATCTGTCATATCATCTAGGTCTATCGTGAAGATAATTCTATGCCTGAGGTATCTGCGGAGTTTCAAAAGCTTTTGATGTTCAGTCCACCGGGTAGTAAGAATGTCCAATTGTTGGTGAAGCGTTCTGCCCTTCAACTCTTCGCTAAGTTTGCTTTGTCTTTCTCGTTCTAACTCTCGGAGATATTTTCGGCTCAACCGGTGATAGTAGGGTTTTATCTTCTTGATGTCGCGTTGAACCGTCTTTTCGCTTACACCCAACTTCTCAGCTATTTGCTCGTAAGTCAGTCCCTCACCGGACAGTTGCCAGGCCCTTTTCCGTCGATTGCGTTCCTTCCAATACTGTTTGGTGCTTTTCACATACTTGTTTACAATGCGATATCTCGGTCCCAAAGCGCGTTTTTTGGTGTGTTTTGCGTCTTGGAAGCTACTGAAAACTCCATTTTCTGCTTCTTGAAATTCGAGGAAATCGTCTATTCCCCGAAAAGACCCATTTTCTACTCCCCAACTATAGCCAGGTCTCCCTTCCACTAACATCAATTGTGACAGGTCCAGACATTTTTCTAATGTTGAACCTATGTTAGTCACCGGACCTGTGACAGGCTTTTCTTTACTTTTTGTCCTCTGCGTGGGATTTGACACCACTAATAGTGGTAAATGCCTCCACTTAAACATTCTATCCGCGCGCGCACGTACGAACGCGTGCATAAATCCTAAATGCATGCATGTTTTAAACGTGGTCTGGGTGTTCTGTTGTTATGCGTGCACATGAGCCTGTAGAGAGTTATAGTGTTAAGCTGCGTAAGGGCATGTACATCGATTTATTCTTGCATAGTTCAGATGAACCTGAGAAAGGAAGTTTCATCAAGATGACGCTGTATAAAAATGGCAAGCGTAGTAGTGTTTTCTTGAAGAAGGACAAGGCCAGTTTTCTGTGCATGCAATTGCAGTTTATGATTCAGAAAGGCTTGGAGTTAGATATGGAAGAGTTGAAGAAAAAGTATCCAGAACAAAAGACTTGGCATATTAAATAATCTGGGTATGCATGTTGATCATTGAAGCGATGAGTGACACTTTGTATATTTCATGTAGTTGTATTCATCTGCTAATTTGGCTAATGTCTTTCCATTGCATTGCTTCCGAATATGGTCAATGGCTTCAATACGGTTGAAATTCTTCTCGTCCATGCAAGTTTTGATGGCCTCTTCCAGATCTTGTTGCGCCATAGGCAGAAAGTAGAAGGCGTATGTCGCTCCCATGCGCCTACCTTGAACCATCCCTTTTCTAATTTTGTCATCCCACATTACAAAGAAATTCGGAGCAATTGTATGAAGAATCTTTGAGGCGTCAGTGGATTC
>Ga0224501_10000264_pt1 | contig 46265 bp, 40 predicted proteins | sample SF_Oct11_sed_USG_4_FD_169105 | JGI IMG/M metagenome (GOLD analysis project Ga0224501, IMG submission 169105) | Sediment microbial communities from San Francisco Bay, California, United States - SF_Oct11_sed_USGS_8_1 | ecosystem: Environmental > Aquatic > Marine > Sediment | place: USA... | reverse complement strand
GTCCTCGGAAAAGGCCACGACCTGCATGCCCGCCATGCGAATATCATCTGATGATTCGGGCTTTAATGTTTCGATACGCGCTCTGGTTTCATTCGAGACATCATCAACCATTGCCCCGATCATATTACGCTTTAGCTCATTAACCAGATAGCGTTCCGACAAATCAGGATATCGCTTGCGCACCGTCTCCAGAATTTCACGCATCAATGTAACCTCTTCCAGTTCCTCGACCGAGAATAGCTTCGCCCTTACGCCATCTTCAATGTCATGATTATTATAAGCAATATCATCGGATAGAGCCGCAACTTGCGCTTCCATTGAGGCATAAGTATCAAGTCTTAAATCAAACTTTTCATTGAGTTCCCGCGCAGCGATGTGAGGCTGCCCTTTCACAGGACCATTATGTTTAACTACACCTTCCAGCGTTTCCCATGTTAAGTTCAGTCCGTCAAACTCCGGGTATTTTCGCTCTAATGTGGTCAAAACACGCAAAGACTGGTCGTTATGTTCAAAACGGCCATAAGGCTCCATTGCTTTTTGTAAATAGTCCTCACCTATATGGGCAAAGGGTGTGTGCCCTAGATCATGGGCCAGCGCAACAGTTTCGGCCAAATCTTCATTCACCATAAAAGAGCGCGCCAAGGTGCGGGCAACTTGCGAAACCTCCAGCGTATGGGTCAGGCGCGTCCGGTAATGATCGCCCTCATGATAGACAAAGACTTGCGTCTTGTATTTCAGGCGGCGGAAAGCACTGGAGTGGATGATGCGATCACGATCTCTTTGAAACGGCGTGCGGTGACGGCTTTCCGGCTCGTCATGAACACGGCCCAAAGATTCTTCCGGCTTGCAGGCATAAGGGGCCAAGGGTAGCGCACAATAATTATAGGATGGTTGGTTCATAGCGGTTGCTTTTTACTGGGGTTATATATTATACAAGTATCCATGAGATTAAACGTTGATGAAACAGCCGTAAAGCGTATTCATGACCTTCGCAAGGAACAAGCGAAGGATAAGTTGAGATTGCGCGTTAGAATCGAGGGTGGAGGCTGCTCCGGCTTCCAATATGTTTTAGAACTGACCGATGATGAACTGGATGAAAATGATCTGGTCTTTGACGATATAATTGTGACCGATGATGTCTCAATAGGCTTTCTTGCAGGCGCTACGATTTCTTTCGAGGATAAATTAATGGGAGCAGAATTTAAAATCGACAATCCGAACGCATCCTCAGGTTGTGGTTGCGGATCATCTTTTTCTACGATATAAAAATACTTCAATTTCAAAATAAGGAGCCATGAAAAATGAGTGAGACACTATATGAACGTATTGGTGGAAGAGATGCTGTGAACGCGGCGGTCGATATTTTCTATGACAAGATAATGGCGGATGATCGCATCAATCATTATTTCGAAAATCTCGATATGGTCAAGCAGCGCGGCAAGCAAAAGGTGTTTTTGACTTATGCCTTTGGCGGCGCCCCTAATTATTCAGGAAAATCAATGCGCGAAGCCCATAAGCACCTTAATCTGACCGAGGATGACTTTAATGCTGTGGGCGAGAATTTGGTGGCTACGCTTAATCAATTGAACGTGCCTCAAGGGCTGATTGATGAGATCATGGATATTGTGGCAAGCACCAAGGACGATGTTCTCAATCGTTAAAAGCACCTTGCTGAATAGCTTCAAACTGTTATTCTCTTATGCATGAAAATTGCTTCATGGAATGTTAATTCGATCAAAGCGCGCGGCGATCACGTCTTGCGCTATTTGAGGGAAAGTGAGTCTGATATCCTGATGGTGCAGGAGCTTAAAGGTCTTGAATTCCCGAAAGAATCGATCGAAGCCGCGGGCTATCATAGTCATATAGTTGCACAAAAAGCCTATAACGGCGTTGCTATTATGAGCAAAACGCCCTTTGACGTGGTGCAAGAGGCTCTTGAGGGTGATGCCTCTGATGAGCAAGCGCGTTATCTGGAAATTAAAATTGATGACGTGCATTATATTAATATCTATTTGCCTAATGGTAATCCAGCGCCGGGGACGAAATACGAGTATAAGCTTGGCTGGATGAAAAGATTGAAGCACCGTGTGAGTGCTTTGGTGGAAAGCCATACGCCCTTTATCATAGGCGGCGATTTCAATGTCATCCCCGAGGGAAAAGATTGCCATGATCCAAAAACATGGAAAGATGATGCCCTGTTTCATATTCAGACGAGAAAAGCTTTCAGGTCTCTTTTGAATTTAGGGCTTACGGATGCTTTTCGTGTTTTTAATACAGGTGATAAAAACTATACATTCTGGGATTATCAGGCCGGAGCGTGGCAAAAAAATAATGGCATCAGGATCGATCATTTTCTGCTGTCCCCGCTTATGGCAGATAAGCTGGAAAATTGTGTCATTAACAAAGAGCCGCGCGGGTGGGACAAGCCTTCTGACCACACGCCCATTGAATTGACGCTAAAATTAACGCCATAAAAGAAACAGTGATGATTTTTCTTCTAAGCCGTGATAAAGTATTATGAATTTGCGTTTTCCTCATATTAAATCCAGAAGCATGCCATGAAAAAAACTCCCTCCAATATCCTAATATTGAGCCTTTTTATCTTTATCCTAGCCGGATGTACGACCAATAATCTTCCCTATATGAAGGAAGAAACAGCCAGAAGACTGGCTTCGGCGGCGTGGATGGTGGAGCGGGATGTATCTTCTGGCGCCCTGCCCTTAAGGGTCTATGAGCGGATGCATGAGCGGCGCAAGCCTGCCAATATCTATATAAGCGGTGAAGGCGGCGCCCTTGGCGTGAGTTTTAATAAAGCCCCAGAAAATCCTGTGGCCCTGCATCTGGCGACTAAGGACAAAGCGGATAATCTGGCCTATATAGCGCGGCCTTGCCACTATATCGGCGCTGAAAATTGCGCGCAGAAATACTGGGGCGGAGCGGAATATTCGGAGGATGTCATTAATGCCTATTCCCTTGTGCTTGATGATATGGCCAAGCGTTATGACATTAAAGGATTTAACCTGATTGGTTATTCCGGTGGTGCCACCATTGCGGCGCTTTTGGCCGATAAACGCAGCGATATATTATCGATACGAAGCGTTGCAGGTATATTAGACACAGATACATATTCTGCTATTCATGAAAAAACGGCTTTTGAAGGTCCCGTAAATCCATCTCTTATTGCTGTTCAAATTAAAGATATTCCACAATTCCACTTTATTGGCGGTAAAGACGAAGAAGTGCCTCCGGCTGTTCTTCACGGCTACCTTCAAGCTACTCCGCCATCTAATTGCATTCATAATCTGATGGTGCAGGAAGCCACGCATGATAAGGGCTGGGTCGATAAATGGCCGGAACTTCTGGATCTGCCTCTTACCTGCTATATGATGACGGAGAAAATGACTTTACCGGCCGGGACAGAGGAACTAAAAACCTTTGAACCGGATTTTGGCAAAGCTTTGAAAAAAAATGCAAAGCGTAAAATTTCGCCGGAAAAACCTGTAAAGCCTTAAGTTATGAGATGTCTGAAAAATCAGAAATAGTGATGCGGGGGCTTCGTATGCGCTGCCCCAAATGCGGAGAAGGTAAATTACTCCGGCGGTTTCTCGTGCCTCTTGGTGAATGCTCAGAATGTCAGGAAGACTTTGCCCCGCTTCGGGCGGATGACGGGCCAGCATGGGCAACGATTCTTATCACAGGGCATGTTATCGTGCCGCTATCCTATAGTTTTCTGAGCCATGACACTCAATCACTCTGGAGCGAAATCTCTGTTATTATTCTGGCTGCCCTGACACTGGTGGCGCTTATCCTGCCGCGGGCCAAAGGTGTTTTTATGGCCATTATCTGGATGAGCCGACAAAAAGCCGGAATATAGACACCCCGTCTATTCTTATAGAAAGACAGGCTAATCCCATTCTTGCGTTTTCATAATACTTAACTTATAATTCCGGCATGACTGATCAAACCAACCCTTTCAAGACGCCCGAAGATCGTGAGCGCTATGGACAATGGCTAAAAGGTGCCTATGACGCCGCGCGACTTTATGACGGTTCGGAAGCGGCATATGAAAGAGTTTTCGAGCCTTTGGTTGAAATGGATAAATTCATTATGGGCATGAATAATGGTCTTAAATCCCAAGATTTAGAAGAGAATTTTGCCAATGCCGCTCTGCCCTATAAAGTTTTGCTTCCAGAAAACCTAACGATTTCCAATATCCTGAATGAGGTTACGTCATATTATGACCGTCTCCAGAACGCCGAGTTGGACGACGTTCTTGAACAATTGCGCAAGGGCGGTGCACTGGTCATACCATCCGCGAAAACCTTCGTACAAACAGGTGAAGGAAAAATTCAGCCGCCCTCCGGCGGTGGGCAAAGTTTTAAAATAGAAACCCAGCCCCGTCTGGCCATGCTGATCAAACATCTTCAGGAGATGGATACTAAGACTCATACGAATAATCTGATTATTCGTCCCTGCACTGTTGATCCACGTATGGTGCGTCAGCTTCCCTATGTATTGGTACAAATTCCGCATCTGGATAAAGAAATTGCCGTGTGCGATCAAGTCGGCGAAACAACCTTTGTGGGGCAGCGCATTATCGGCCCCGTTCTGTGGGAATCTCTTAGTAAAGATCAACTCAAGGCCCGACCCGATATCACAGCTATAAAATTTAACAACGAAGATTATTGGTGGTCGGAAATCAAAGCCATATTGGAAGGCGCAGAGATAAAGCCAAAAGTCAAAAATCTTGCCGCTTTTGCCCGCAAAAAACCGCCGCTTGATCGGCAACTAATTAAACTCAGCCTTCTGGCACATCGCCTTGCCACCGGCAAATGGTTGTCGAGACACACTAAAGGCCCGGATGGCAAAAAAGGTAGTTACATCCTCAAATACGGACCCTATGCCGAGCAGATAACGGTAAATGCGTTGAATAGCGCTCTTAGACAAAGGATAAGAGGTTTGCCTGGAGGATCGTCCATTTCTAAACTTAATAGAGAAATCTCCGATGAACACGGTCTAGATTATAAAAACATCCATGATCAGGATGATCTTGATTTGCTCCTGATTAAACTCAGCCTGCTGGCGCATCGTCTTGCCACCGGCACATGGCTGCATAGCACTACTAAAGGCCCGGATGGCAAAAAAGGTAGTTACACCCTCAAATACGGACCCTATGCCGAGCAGATAACGGTAGGTGCGTTGGATAGCGCTCTTAGACAAAGGATAAGAGGTTTGCCTGGAGGATTGTCCATTTCTATACTTAATAAAGAAATCTCCGATGAACATGGTCTAGATTATAAAAACATCCATGATCAGGATGATCTTGATTTTCTCCTGATTAAACTCAGTCTTCTGGCGCATTATCGTGCCACCGGCACATGGCTGTATAGCACTACTAAAGCTCCGAATGGTAAACGTGGTAGCTATGTCCTCGAATACGGCCCTTATGCCGGGCAGATAACTGTAGCTAATTTGGATAACACTCTTACAAACAGTGGTAGAGGTTTGCCCGGGGGATCGTCGATCAGAAAACTCACAAAGGAAATACGTGAGGAACTTGCTGAGCTTGGGGAGACTTTAACACAATCTCCCCCGAGCCGGAGTGAATCCAAACTTCCCGTCCTTGACGTATAATCTTATGGCTCTAGGCTAGAGCCTTATTTTAAATGTGGATCAACAGGGACGGCCTCTTTGCAGCGTCCTAATCTTACCCTATATATAAGTCGCTATGGCCTCGGGATCAAAGAAAGTCATTATTGCCGCGCTTATCGGGAACAGTCTTATTGCTGTGACCAAGTTTATTGCATCTACTATCACAGGAAGTGCGGCTATGATGTCGGAGGGGATTCACTCGCTTGTTGATACGGGCAATCAAATTCTTCTTCTTTATGGATTAAAAAGAGCGGCCAAGCCTCCCGATGCGCGGTTTCCCTTTGGTCACGGCAAAGAGATTTATTTCTGGAGCTTTGTCGTTGCTATACTGATTTTTGCAGTGGGCGCAGGGATTTCCATGTATGAAGGCATTCAGCACATCATTCATCCGCCGGAACATATGCATAATGCCATGATCAATTATATTGTACTGGGGCTGGCTATTATCTTTGAAGGCGGCGCTTTGTACTATGCCCTTACGGAATTCAATAAGGTGCGCGGGGCGATGGGCTATGTCGAGGCGGTTCAAAAAGGGAAAGACCCTTCCTTATTTGTTGTCCTGTTCGAAGATTGCGCCGCGATGCTTGGCCTTTTGGTGGCTTTGTTCGGTGTTGCTATGGCACAAGTGACACATGATCCGTTTTGGGATGGTCTGGCTTCTGTTATTATCGGCCTGATCCTTGCGTTTACAGCGATCTGGCTTGCCTATGAGACCAAAAGCCTTCTCATCGGGGAAGGCGCAAGCCCTGAAATTATTCAGGATATAAAGAAACTGGCAGAGAAATATGGCTGTGTTAAAGACATTAACGAGGTTCTGACTCTTCATATGGGGCCGGAATTCTTATTAGTCACCATTAGCGCCCATTTCGATGATAATTTGCCTGCGGGAAAGATGGAAACCGTGATCGCCTCCATTACAAAAGACATTAAAGCCGGGCACCCTTTTGTGAAAAAAGTCTTTATCGAAGCCGAATCAGCCTGATAAAAAATCGTATAATTCTTTGATTTTACTTCTAAAAATATAGTTATTTGGCTTTATTTTGTGACAAGACGCAAGCGACGACGTGTAGATAACCTACATAAGGAGCGAAGCAACGCTGTCACAAAAGAAACGCAAATGACTATACATAAAATTTAGCCTAAATTTTATCCGAATATTACAAAAGTATTAACACTTTCCATATTATAATTACTATGTATAACTCTGATATCAGGGATATACAAAAGTTTATTATAATCTGCCGATAAAAGTGGGAAATGGCAGATTTTAGAGTATAGAATTTGGGGAGTAGAAGCTAATGGCTTATAAGGTATTTGATCCGGCTGAGAATAATGGTTTATTCGAGAGCAATCACGAGAGCCTATCCGGGCAAAATCAGGTTATATCTTCAAACGGACAAGATTCTCTGAATCTGCCGGATGAAAGCTATATTCGTGATGCTGATTTTTCACGTGATGGCATGGATTTGGTTTTGGAAACCGATCACGGTACAATCGTCATCGAAAATTACTTTGCCGATGCTACGCCCCCTAATCTTGTGGCGCCAAATGGCCTGACGTTGACTCCCGAGCTTGTGAATTCCTTTACCCATGGCGAGCAGCAATATGCCAATGCCGGAAATTCCATGAATGATGCCTCCCCTATTGGTGCGGTGCAGGAAATCAGCGGTGATGTAACCGTAACACGCACAAATGGCACAGTTGAAACAGCCAGTATCGGCACGCCGATCTATCAGGGTGATGTCATCGAGACCGACGCAGACGGCGCCGTCAATATTATGTTTGTTGATGAAACCACTTTTGCCGTGTCCGAAGATGCGCGTTTGGCTATTGATGAATATGTATTTGATCCGGCCACACAATCGGGCTCATCGAATTTTTCTGTTCTCAAAGGTGTGTTTGTTTTTACATCCGGCCTTATCGGGCGTGATGATCCGGATGATGTGGAGATTGACACTCCATCCGGTTCAATCGGTATTCGCGGAACAATCATAGCCGGTAATGTTGACACAGGAGAGATTACAGTCATTGAGGGCGCGATTGTCCTGCGGGACTTTTCAGGTAACTTTGTTACGCTGTCCAATCAATATGAAACCGCCAGATTTATGCCTGAAAGCAATACAATTGAATATATGGGCGAGATGTCTGCGAATGATGTTGTTACAAAATTCACAAGTGTATCCAACGTGAATGGTACATTGTTTTCTTCTATTCAAGATAGTGCTTCGGATGTTCAAGGGAGCACACAAAATGTTCAAGCCCCTGTTGAAGCAGAGACACAGCCAGAACAGAATTTAGTTGAAGATAACGTTACAAATGAGACAAAACTTTTAGATCCTACAATGGAAATGATCACGAGTGAGGAGATTGTTAAGTCCGGAACAGAGGAACAAATTTATGATTCTCTTGAGCCTGTGTTGGCAGATGATCCTATTCTTCAGCCTCTTGTCACGAGCGCGGATGGCAGTACGGAAGAACCTCTGCCACCTCCTCCTTCGAGTGATATAGCCGCTATATTCAGCGTCACCGTAAATCGTCTGGCGGTAGAAGAACACAACACCGGTGTCGTGGAAGTTGCTATTGTTAAAGGTCATTTTACAACCGGCATGACACTGCAGCTAAATGGTCTGTCACAAAGCTATTTTGACGTTATACGAATTGATCCGATAACTTTCAAAATTGTAACCAAACCGAATATTATCTTAGACACTAGCTCACCTATAGCTCTGGATTTTACAGCCACAGATATTAATGGTCATGTTTTTTCAAATATTGTTGATTTGAATATAATTGATGAGTCAGTAGCCCAGTTTGTTGGCCATAGTCCAAATGTTACCCCTTCAGGTCCCAACGCATTTTCCGCATCGGATAATAATAGCTGGGCTCATGATTTCTCTAAGGAATTTTATGATCCGGGTGGGAAAATTGCATCTTATAGCTATGAATTGTATGATAGCTCGTCTACACAGATTTCAGGCTTCCCGACAGGACCGATTTTAAATGCAAACATCACTATCTCCGGTACTATGTATCTGGATTTCGGAAACGTGACTACTGATACATACACGTTGATTGTCCATGCTTATGATGCGAATGGCAATCTAATTGATAGTACGAGTAATTATACATTTGAGACATTTAATGCCACTTCTACTACGAATACAAGTCTTGCCAGTAGTGAGATAGTCTCATTAGGTGCTGGCGATGATGGCGCTTCAATCAGTGGTAATAATAACCGTCTTTATACAAATGATGGCAATGATAGTGTCACTATAACCGGTAGTTCGAATGATGTGTATACCGATCAGGGTCAGGACACTATTGTTTATAACTCTGGCACAGGTAATCATATTTTCGCAGGGTTGGACAATGATATATTTATAGTTCAATCAACAGCCGGTATTGCAGACTTAGCTACTGGAACCAGCAATTTGTATTTTAATGGCGGTGGCGGATACGACAAGCTTAAATTTGCCAGTGCCGGAGCTATAGATTTCACAGCCATAAATGATACTTATCTGCATAATTTCGAGGTAATTTCGACTGTGCAGGGTTCGGCGCAAAATAACGCCATTACTTTATCCCGCTCGGATGTTCTGGCCATGACAGATGAAAATAATAGAATTGTCATCGAAATGGATTCCAATGATACTTTCGACTTTGTCAATGATGGGACAACAACCTTTATCCATCATGGTACAACAGCTGATGGAGCGTTTAATATTTATACAGACACCACAATTACCTTGCTGGTCAGCACGCAAGGTGCAATGGCAGCAGGAAGTGACCTCCCATAATCTGTGTATAACTATGTGTATAGTTTTAGCATAATTTTTTAAAATGATTTCTCAATGGCTCTTTTCCACCCGTGATAAAGAGCCATTGCTTCATCGCGAGACATAGAAGGCGTGTAGATACGATCTGCCTTCCAGTTTTTGCCGATTTCCTCTATGGATGAAAACATCCCTGCGCCAACGCCTGCCAGACACGCCGCGCCCCATGCCGTACATTCTGTAACCTTTGGAATTTCAATTGCTACACCCAGAATATCGGCCAGAAATTGACACATAAATTCATTGACAACCAAACCGCCATCAGCGCGCATAACGGCAATCTCCGACCGGCTATCCTCTTGCATAGCTTCCAGCAAATCACGAGTCTGATAGGCCTGAGCCTCCAGAGCAGCCCTTACGATATGGGCCTTGGTACTGTCACGCCCTAATCCGCAAATAATGCCTCTGGCCGCAGGATTCCAATAGGGAGCGCCTAATCCTGTCAAAGCGGGCACAAAATAGACTTCGCCATTCCCCTTGACACTTTTGGCCATATCTTCCGTTTCATTGACATGAGAAAACAAGCCAAGATTATCCCGCAAGAATTGAATTGCCGTGCCTGCATTAAAGATGGCCCCTTCTATCGCATAGGTAATTTTACCATCAATACGGTAGGCAATAGTTGTTAAAAGGCGGTTTTGAGATGCCTTAAAGGCGTCTCCAATATTCGTCAGGGCAAAACATCCGGTCCCATAGGTGGATTTGGTCATGCCCTTACCTAGACATCCCTGCCCAATAAGAGCTGCCTGCTGGTCTCCGGCTATGCCGCGAATCGGCAAATTAAGGCTAAGCCCCTCACACTTGATTCGGCCAAAATCAGATATATTGTCGAAAACCTCTGGCAAAACCGAATCATTGATATCAAACAGGTCCAGGAGATAATCATCCCATTTTTGGCCAATAATATTATAAAGCATTGTACGAGACGCATTCGTAACATCGGTTGCATGAACTTTGCCGCCTGTCAGGTGCCATAAAATATAGCTATCCACTGTTCCAAAAAGCAGATCACCCTGCTCTGCCAATGCTCTGGCCCCGTCAACATTGTCCAAAATCCATTTGATCTTGGTTGCCGAGAAATATGGATCGAGAAGAAGGCCCGTTCTAGCCTGTATACTCCTCTCACAGCCAGTTTTCTGAAGCTCCTTACAATAATCAGCTGTCCTTCTGTCCTGCCAGACGATCGCATTATAGACAGGATCTCCGGTTTTTCGATTCCAGCAAATAGTTGTTTCCCTTTGATTTGTAATTGCTACAGCACCAATTTCCACATTTTTCTTCACAGCTTTATCAACAATATTGTGAATTGACTTCTTCGTTGTACTGATAATGCTTTTCGCATCCTGCTCTACCCAGCCATTCTGTGGATAAATTAAATTCACAGGCTGTTGATGGATTGCTTTGATTTTCCCATCCAGAGAAAACAAAATAGCTCTCGAACTACTCGTCCCCTGATCGATGGCCAAGATACATGTCTCACTCATATGAACACCTTTTTTGAATTGGTTTTAAAGAAAACAGGATTGGAGGGCTTGATAGGTTTCATCGGAAATATGCACGCCCAACTTTGACCGTCGCCACACGGCATCGTCAACGCTTTGCGCCCATTCATAATATTTAAGATAGTTTATTTCGGCCTCAAAGACCTGATCACCGTAATTCTTTCCCAGATCATCCAAAGATCGAGCATTTTTCAGGATATATTCCATGCGTGTTCCATAGGCCCTTATATAGCGCTCCAGCACCTCTTCGGGAAGAAACGGGTATTTTTGAGCTTGCCTGTCTTTAAACGCTTTGAAAGACGTTTCCGGATTTAAACGCCTATCGGAAAATTCACCCCCTGCAAGCGGCTTATGGGCTGTCCATGCGGGGACATACCGGCCAGTGCTTTTCATGAGCTTATTAACAACTGCTTCTGATAAAGCGCGGTAGGTTGTCAATTTGCCGCCAAACACTGAAAGGAGCAGAGCGTCATAGCGATCATGGCGATAAATACGATATCCCCGCGTCACACAACGCGCATCGGATGATCCGTCGTCAAATAACGGCCTAACACCGCTATAGGAAAATATAGCCTCGTCAGGCTTTATCTGTGTCTTAAAAAAGCGGTTATGCGCTTCGCATAAATATGCGCTCTCGCTTTTAGAAATCATACAATCCTTCGGATCCCCCTCATAGGCTTCTTCTGTTGTACCTATGAGTGTATAGTGCCCTTCATAGGGTATAACAAAAACAATGCGCTTATCAGGCTGCTGGAGGATATAGGCGTTATCTCCCTCATAGAGCTTCGGGAAAATCAGATGGCTACCCTTCACCAACCGAACATTCGGGATATTCGGATCATCGCTGCTTAGTCCTGTATTATCCAGAAATTTCCGCACCCAGGGGCCTGTGGCATTTACCACCATTCGGGCCGTGACATCCTGCACCGTGTCATAATTCGTATCCCGTAAGGTCATGTGCCATATTCCGTTTTCAGACGTCATCCCCTCACATTTGGTGCGGGTCATAATTCGGGCGCCATGAATAGCTGCATCTACTGCATTCATAACTACCAGACGCGAGTCATCACCCCAGCAATCATAATAGGTAAAGCCGTCTTTATATTCGGTTTTCAGGTGATTTGACTTGCCCTTGAATTCTATTAAACCGGAAGACGGCACAGATTTCCGCCCGCCCAGATAATCATAGAAAAACAGACCAAGCCTGATTAGCCATAAAGGTCGTTGAGAAGGATCATGCGGTAAAAGCAGTTTCTGGTGGCGTATCAAATGAGGCGCCGCATAATAGAGCGTTTCTCTTTCTTTCAGAGCTTCGCGCACCATCCCAAATTCATACATCTCGAGATAGCGCAAACCGCCATGAATAAGCTTTGTACTGGCTGAAGAGGTGGCACCGGCCAGATCATCGGCCTCAACCAATAGAACAGACAATCCACGCCCCGCAGCATCGCGGGCTATGCCTGCTCCGTTAATCCCACCACCAATAACACATAAATCGTATTGAAGATTGCTCATACCATTGGGATTATACAGGAATTAAACATTTACGGAAAGTACCTTAATGTCCTGCACGGGCTAGAGATTATTAAGCTTTTTCTTAATAACGATCCTTAACTTGGTTTCTAATTGATCTGCTGAAAAAGGTTTACAGATATAGGCCGTAACACCGCTACTTTTAGCTTCCGAGACAGAAGCCATATCACTTCTCCCCGTAACCATCAAAAAAGGCACATCCGTATAGACTGTCCGCAATTGCCTTAGTAATTCAACCCCTGTAAGTCCGGGCATATTCCAGTCACAGATAATAAGATCGACAAAATCAAATGCTGTATCAATGAAAGCCAGAGCCTGCCTTCCGTCAGGAGCTTCAAAAACCTGCGTAACTCCCATTTCCGTGAGCATGTTTTTTATCATTGCCCGCGCCTCATTCTGGTCATCTACAACCAGAATTTTTATCTTTGAGAAATCAATGGAACCATCTGCTTTTGTGCTAGGCCGCATTTGTTTTATCTCCTTTTTTGTTTTTGACCGTTTCCCAGCGCATTACATCCTCCGCACCGTCGCCGTCATTCCCGTTACCTTCCTCGTGCAACTGCCTTAATAGCAATTTAGCCAAATGGTCGTAATTCACAGGCTTGGCAATAAAGCATGCATTTTCCGGTAAATTCACCGGTGCCATATCTCCATTAGCAGGATAACCACTCATGAAAATAGTTTTTGTCTTCGGTCTCATTGAGTGAAACAATTCCGCAAGCTTTACGCCATTCATTCCCGGCATAACCACATCGGTCAGCAGAATATCTATATTCCCTTCAAAGTCTTCCTGTACGATAAGGGCCTCATCTCCGTTCTCGGCCTCCAAAATGTTCAGCCCTAAATCTTGTAGTATATTGGAGACAAGCAGCCTTAAATCAGGTTCATCTTCTGCTATTAAAGCCGTGTAACCTTCGAGGGAGATTGAAGACAGATCCCCTTCATCACCTATAATTTTCTTAATAACTTTATTTTCACTAACCGGAATATAAACCTCCATACACGTCCCTTTTTTAGGCGTAGACGTGATATTGATTGCGCCGCCTATCTCGTTTACAAGGCCGTAGACAACCGACATCCCCAGCCCCGTTCCTTTTCCTGCCCCTTTGGTTGTAAAGAAGGGATCAAAAATTTTCTCGAGCACTTCTTTTTCCATTCCCATTCCCGTATCGATAACCTTAAGACAAGCATATTCTTCGGCTGGAATTTTTTCCTTTATGGATAAGGGCACATTTTCCGGCATTACTACGTCCAAACGCACAAATATCTGCCCTCCTTCGGGCATGGCGTCTCTGGCATTTAGAACCAGATTCATCATAACCTGTTCTATTGAATCATCCGAACAGAGTACAGGTACCTCGTCTTCAGAGATACTGATATCAAGGCTTACTCCTCCGCCTAGCAACGGGTTTAGAAGCTCGGCTTGTTCCCTCACAAGTGCACTCATATCTATAACTTCATTCGAAACTATCTTATGCCTGCTAAAGGTTAGCATCTTGCGTGTCAGTGCCGCTCCCCTTTTAGAAGCCGCATGAATACGATCCAGATATGTGTAGGTTTTGCTGTTTATGTCCACATCCATAGAGGCCATTTTTCTGAAGCCGTCAATAATGGATAAGACATTATTGAAATCATGCGCGATACCAGCGGCAAGACGTCCCAACGCATCCATTTTCTGGCCATGAGAAATCTCGGCTTCTCTCTGCTTTAATAAAGTTGTTTCACTGAATGTCCCAATAATCAGATCTATTTCACCTTTTTCATTTTTAATTGATGAAACTTTTGCACTAAACCATTGCAATTCTTCATTGGGCCTTTTGATCCGGATCTCGACCTCTTTGTCTATGGCATTGGATATGACGTTCCAAAGTATTCTCTTTTCTTCTTTATCCTGCATAATATCGAAAATTGACTGCCAGCCCTGTTCTTCGATTTCATCATAAGAATCGCCCAGCACATTTTTCATAGACTTGTTATAAAATACAACCGGATTACTCCCTTGCTTCGGATCAGTTACAAGAATACCGCTTGTCGATGCCTGTACAGCCTGCAATAGCTGTTTATTATGCTCCCCCATATCAAGCATAAGAGCTTCTCTTTGATGCCCCTGACTAATATCCTTGACAATAAAAACTGTAAACTCTTTGCCGATATTTTTAGCAAAAACGTAGCATAGGCTGCCATTATCACCTTTTACAACCTCACAAAAACCAAATTCTGCTCCATTTTGATCCAAACCCGAAACGGCATTTCTTACGGATTTATCAAAGTCGACAGAATGATCGTGCAGATAGGAAAAAAAATCATGCACACTATAGGTCTTTCCCTTAGCTTTACTATCTTGCCCCTCTATTAAGAAGGGAAAATAATCAGCGGTTTTTCTGTTTGTTTTCAGGAAGTGGCCATTTTTATCGAAGACAATATACCCCCCTACAGATGACTCGATTATGTCCTCAATGGCATCTTTCAATAGATCATTTCTTCGTAAGTTGATCACAAGAAGAGCAATCAGCGGCAGAAGAATGAGTATCAAGGCTGTTTCAGCAATAAAAAAAAGATAGTATGAACTTTGCATAGGAGAGAAGACCAGAATGGTTACACTCAGTGATTGTAACTTAGGATGGTATTACGTGTAAAGTACAACTTATCCACATCATAGATTTGACACACAAGTGTATTTAAGACACAATCCATAATGGGCCTGACGGCTCCACCCCTCCTCTATCCGACAGATTGTAAGTTGGACATGCAACAAAAATATATAAGGCATCTGCGCTTTTTGAGCACCACTCTCCTATGCATGTCATCCCAGCCATGCATGGCAAAAAGTTATTCTGACAGTCCGTTCCTAACTGGTTCTTTTGGTCTAAAAAACACAACTCATGATATAAGAAAGGATGAGGATGAGGATGAGGATGAGGATGAGGAGGTGGCACAACTTAGAGATGAAAACATTGTTTTACGTGATATGAGTTTTAGCGATCAAAGTGTTTCTGCATCGCTGCAACTGGATTCCCGCCATTCCACAATGAATCAAATTGGTCGCGCCGCCCGCATTATGGCTAAAGATACGGATAAAACCGTCAAGGTCATAGAGATAACGCCCTTTATCACCAATATCAGAGGCCCAAAAATAACGCTTTTGCGTTCTGATCTTGAAAACGCGTTTATCACCCATGACGGGAGTCCTCAGGAAATTTGGCAAAACACAGAGTTTACAGTTAGTGATGCCGAGTTTTTAGAATATAATGAAAGCGCTACACTGCTAAACAGCCCTTATAACCAGCATAAATTCGGTCTTCATCTGGAGCAAGATGTTAGTCTGGCAGAAAAAGATCACGGATTATTACATAGAACTTCCCTGATTTTAGAGCATCAGCAAGATGGATTTCTAGGTTTTTTAAGCATTAATCAGGCTCTGCGCGTTAATCTTGCCCATAATCTCGAAGATTTGAACGCTCTCAGGTCCGCTGGTACAGATATCACAAAAGGTGACCTAGATTTATTTGCAGACAGATTTCTAACGCTTGATCATGCCTATGTGAATTACAGCCGCAATCTTGGATCATCATGGTATGGATCGTTTGATATGGGCTATTTGGAGGAATTTTATATCGGAGCAGGCGCCCAGGTTTTATTCCGTCCTTTTACCTCCCGTTTGGCCTTAGGGGGCGAGATTTGGGATGTTGTCAGGCGCGATCCTCATACGCCGCTTAATATGAGCTGGGCGGATGAGACAAGCCTGAGCGGTCATATGGGGTTATGGTATGATGTTCCTGTTTATGATGTCACCCTTAATGTCAAAGCCGGGCGTTTTCTTGCCGGTGATAAAGGGGTGGAATTCGGCGCCTATAAAAGTTTTGAAAATGGCGCGAAACTCAGCGGAAATATTGTCTTATCCGATAAACGTGATCATGACGCCTTCGGTGGTTCTACGCATAGATATCACAGTTTAAATCTTGTCATGCCAATTGGTTCTCTGCGCTTTATACCCGATAACAGTCATTATACACTCAGCGCCAGACCACTAGGCAGAAATTACGGACAGTCAATTGACATACAGAATTCTTTGTATGAGCGAACCAGCAAGATTATGCTGCACCACCTTGCTGAAAACTTTAAGTCGATTCTAGATTAGCCTTATATTAAGAAAAAAACATCGCAATCAAGGCCGCTCGGTGGCATAAGATTTACGGGTTCGGTTTTATATTCTAAGACGTACTGTTTTTATATAAAAGGCGGGTGACTATTTATTTAGATTTTTCAATAGCTGGGCCATATCTTCCGGCATATCACAGGCAAAATCCATAATCTTTCCAGTGACCGGATGAGAAAAAGAAATGAATCCTGCGTGCAATGCCTGCCTGTCAAAATTCATAATATATTCTTTATTATCAATATGTTCTACAGATTTATTTATTTTTGACTCTAAGATATTTCGCTGCGGACCATATAAAGGATCACCAATCAAAGGGTAGCCTATGGATTGCATATGCACACGAATTTGATGCGTCCGGCCCGTTTGCAATTTACACTCAACCAGAGAAAAATCACCCCTAATATCCTGTAAAACTTTATAAAATGTAATAGCCTCTCTCGAAGCCCTCCCTTTCACACTCATCTTAAGTCTATTAGAGGGCGATCTCCCAATAGGCTTATCAACTTTTCCCTTTAACGGCATAGGCACACCAAGGACTATAGCATGATAAACGCGGCTTAATGTCCTGTCAGCAAGCTGCGCGGACAAGGATTGATGTGCATGATCCGTCTTGGCCACGATCATCAAACCGCTAGTATCCTTATCAAGGCGGTGTACTATTCCGGGCCGCTCAACCCCGCCTATCCCTGATAAATTATCCTTACAATGATATAAAAGCGCATTAACCAAAGTGCCGTCATAATTCCCCGCTCCCGGGTGAACAACCATCCCCGCAGCCTTATTAATCACAAGCAATTCTTCATCTTCGTAAATAATGTCCAGCGGAATATTCTCAGCCCTTAGGATTGTCGGCTTAGGATCAGGCACCTCAAGTGTCAGAACCTCTCCCCCCCTAAGTTTCAGTGATGCCGAGGTCAATATTTTTCCATCCAGATTAACGCAGCCATCCTTAATCAATTCCTGAATTCTGGCGCGCGACAAATCTCCCTGCTCCGCAAGAAATTTATCAACCCTTATCGGCCCTGCACTCTGTCCGACCTTATATTTTAATAAATTGCTGGAAATTTTTCTTATAACCTTATGATATATATTACTTTTCTACTTACACGGATCTATGTACGTGTCTGGAGCCGCTCCAATCATAATCCACGCATTTTGGTCCAGATCCTGATCTTTATCGCCATGACCTATACTATCCGAATCAAGTTTTTCCTCTTCTAACTTTTTCTCTTCCGTTTTTCCCCTAAGCAAAGCCAAACCATCCTTGGTTTTTTGTGATACTTCCACTTTAGGCAACATTACTTCTGAGGCAGGTTTACTATTTTCTTCGGTATACTCCTCCAAAACCTTCTGAGCCGTTTGCCACGCATAACCAGAAAGCACATATTGACCGCCAATATCAAGTTTCATTTCATTAACATAGGCGCCTTTTCCTTTAAAATAAGCATCTCCGCTCAGTGTAATTCCTCTTGGAGACACGTTCAGTAAATGAGCATAGCTCATAACATCGGACTGATCCCTTTCCAATTCATCATCTGTTTTCTCCATTTTTTTTGCCTGCATAAGGAAGGATATTAAACCATCTTTATTAACAACAACATCTTGCGCTTTATATAAATAATGGGGTTTTTCACTATAGTAATATCTCTCCCACTTTACCTCGCCATCAATGCCGCCCAGACGCATTAACCACGCGCCTGTCTGGTCAGAATTAGCCGCATCAATTGTTCCACCGGCAATAATATCCTCATTTTTATAGCCAAAAGCATCCGAAATGATCGCATTTTTACCGCGCGAAAATTCTCTGTGCCAGATATAGGCAGCATCACTGCTCAGCCTTAAAACCCAGCCTATTTTCTGTTTACTGTCATTTTCGAAATACCCAGTAGCAATATAGTTATTTGCTTTCTCTGAAAGTTCAAGGCTTTTGATTGATAAAATTTCACTGTTTATTCCCAGCATATATTCGCGACGAGACAGATCGTTTCCTTTTTTGTCCAGGATTCTGATGGTTGCTTTCTTTCTTTCAACCGCTTCGTCACCCTTTCCTATCAATTCACTTTCTGTTACAGAAAGAACAATATTTCCTGTCTCTTCCTTTGTATATAATATGTCTGTTGCTGTAATATTGTATGACTTGGAGCCAATGTCTTTCTGGATTGTAACTTTTGCCTGTTCATCAAGAAACACAAGTGTTGCATAATCTTTTGTTTTTTTATCGGGATCACCTGCCCTGTTTACCAGAACAACATATCCTTTTTCATGAGACAGAACTTTAACGACATTTTTGATACGTCCTATAGAATGATATTTTTCCCAGACTTTTCGTCCTCTTTTGTCAAACAGGACGACCATCAAGCTTGGAGAAACTTCCGGCAAATGCCGCATCTCACCCACAGCCAGTATCGAGCCATCCTCCAGAGACGCTGAGGTTGTAAAAATTTCTCTCCTGCGCGCCTCCCCGTACGATTTATCCCACACCGTATAAGATCCCAATTCGGGATAGAATAATTGTGTGATCATCTCGGGCGGGGCGTTGCAATTTTGCGCATAGGATGCATACGGCGTGAGCGTTCCCAAAGAACATCCCAGACAAAATATCGAGCTGTAAAAAAATCTATTGAGCATTGCCATAGTTGCGTTTAGGCTCTTCCCTTGTTTAAAATAAATAAATTCGTATAATACGCGAGACTATAGAAGCAAGAAACGCGCCTATTTTAGATTCTGCCCATTAAAATGTCCATGAAAGTTCTTATTATCAGTGATGCGTGGCACCCTCAAATCAACGGGGTCGTCCGTACATATGAATATATCATAAAGGAGCTTGATAAGAAGGATTATGTCACAAAAGTCATTGGGCCAAGCGATTTCAAGCGCACTATGCCTATGCCGTTTTATCCTGAAATCCAGCTTGTATTATCCCCATACAAACATTTGCAAAGCCTTATTGAGGATTTTGGCGCTGATCGTTTACATATCGCCACTGAGGGTCCTTTGGGCTGGGCGGCGAGAAAATATTGCCTCAGGAATAAGATTGAGTTTTCTACATCCTATCATACACAATTTCCCGATTACGTTGCCAAGCGGTTTGCGTGGCTGATACCGCCTTTATATAAGAGCGTTCATAATCTGGGCATACGTGTCGTTAAGCATTTTCATAAGCCCTCCAGCGCCGTGATGGTTTCCACTCAAAGCTTACACCAGCAACTGGAAAACTGGGGTTTTCAGAATAATATGGCGCTTTTGACACGGGGCGTTGATTTTGACATTTTCAAGCCGGGGCCTGCTAATTTATTTCAGGATTTGCCCAAACCCATAAGCCTTTATGTCGGGCGCATTGCTATAGAAAAAAGTCTTGAAGACTTCCTTGAAATGCCTTGGGAAGGCAGCAAAGTCCTTGTGGGTGACGGCCCCATCATGGAAGAGCTCAAAGGTAAATACCCCGACGCTCATTTTATAGGGAAAAGAACCGGCCAAGACCTTGCCGATTGCTATCGCTCCAGCGATGTTTTTGTATTCCCGTCACGCACCGATACATTCGGGATTGTCTTAATAGAAGCTCTGGCCAGCGGACTTCCTGTAGCAGCCTATAATGTCACGGGTCCAAAGGATATCATTATTCATGATTATCTTGGCGCATTAGAAGAGACGGATTTGAAACAGGCTTGCGACAGGGCTATGAAAAATTGTGACATGGAAAGCAGAATCCAGCATGTCAAGGATCATTATAGCTGGGAAGCGGCAGGGAAACAGTTTATGGCCGCACTTTAATCCTGTATAGCCATTTCCATTTATTTTATCACTAATGGCACTTCCAGACCAAGTACAGGCTCGTTTGTGTCCATATCAATCTGAAGGACCGTAATGGTTTGTGCGTTTTTTAGCCCTTCGTAGAATTCACCGCGCAGCTCTATGCCAAAAGCCATTTGTTTTGTTTCAAATTTAAACAGCAATTCGCCGCTAGTTAAATCATATTCAAATAATAAAAGATTATCATCAAAAGCCGTATCGTGGAGAATCGTCAGGGAATTATCTTCTTTATTCAGGAAAATATCGGCAACCATAATATCCAGAATTGTTTTGGGTTGCTGTGTCATGGAAAAGACTTTGTGAATATCCTATGTTCAGTATGCCGGCTCTGGAATATTGAAACCTTGCTCTAGACCACCCATCCTAGAAACAACGTTACCTCTTCCATTGGCTGCTTGCAAGGCCTTATACTTTGCCTTTGTCATAACATTATCAAGTGCCCATCTTTGGAAATTTGCTTTTTGTCCAAACAGGCCTGAGATAAAAGAGATACCTCTCATAATCATACCCATAAATCCGGCATTATCTGCAGCTTTCTCGAATATTGTCGATATTCCTTCATTCGAAACATCATCAAGGCTAAGCCTTTTTCTTTGTTTCACAGACTTTGGCGTCTCAGATCTTGTCACCTGAGGCTCTACCACAGCATCAGGCGTCGCAACAGAAGCGGTAGCAGGCGCTACGGCAGGGGCGGCGGCAGCAGCGGTAGAAAATTCTTTAGCAGCTTCTAATTTTGAATCTTTTTCCCTTAATTTCTCACGCAATTTTTGGAAGGCTGCTACCCCTAAATCCTTCGGCGCTCCATTGGGGTTTTCTTCCCTCGCTTGATTTAAAGCCGCCACCAGATCCGATGTCTCAATGCCAAGCTCGGCCGCTTTTGTTGCTGCGCCGAACTCATCACCAATAGCCAAATGACCCAAGGCCTTTATTATAGACTTCGAGCGATCATAATCGGGGGCATTTTCTTTTAAACGACCATTTTCTACCAGATAATTAGTAGCCGAATTAGCCACAACAGTGGCTTCTTGATCGTTAGAAAACTCTTTAAACTTCAGAAATTTTTCCAGAGCTGGACCAATCGGTGTTTTTAATAAAGCACCTGAAATCCTATTTCCTGTTGCATTGTCTATCGTGGCCGCGATAGTGGGCAACCCGGAAGCCATTATCAAACCTGCAAAAGTAGGCTTTTTGCTCAAAAGAGACTTAGTCCAGTTCCAAGCCGAGTTCATGGCTTTTGGGGCAGCTCTGATCAATGCCGAACGCCCTAGTGCTGCGCCTGTTCCTGTTACTAATGGAGCTAGAAATCCCAGCATGTATCTACCCTTTTAAACTTAATTCTTATATTTTCATTTCAACCGCTTATAGGGTAGCAGAATATGGGTTTTCCTGTCAAATTAATACGTTACTTGCACAATTTCGGGTTTTAGTAATCTACATATTGGAGGCACGGACCGGAGTCGAACCGGTGTACACGGATTTGCAATCCGCTGCATAACCACTCTGCCACCGCGCCTTTTTATAAATCCATGAGTGCAGTAGAGTGCCGATTATCATTAGACTTTTGAAGCCCTGCTCGTCAAGCACGCATTTTTCTTTTTTCACGTCCTTTGCCCCCTAGCCACAGAGCATAAATCGCTGTATATTCACGGTAAATTTCTATTTTTAGGACAATACCATGACAAATTTCGAACAGGCGCGCAAAACTATGGTTGATTCCCAGATCAAGACGATGGGCGTCATAGACCAGAGAATCCTTGATAATTTCGAAAACACGCCAAGAGAAATTTTTGTTCCCGAAGCGCTGAAGAATGTCTCTTGTATTGATAGTGATCTGGAATATGTCGAGGGCCGTTTTTTGCTGGAGCCTTGTGTTCATGCGCGATTGCTAGAGGCCGCAAACATCAGTGATACCGACCTTGTTTTGGATATTGGATGCGGAAGCGGATATAGCTCTGCGATCCTGTCTTCGCTGGGCAGTACAATTATCGCAACAGAATCAAATCAAAACCTGCTCTCGGCTGCGCAAAGGAACTGGAAAACGCTTGGCCTATGCAATGTTATTCCTCTGGAGGCCCCTCTGGCGGATGGCGCCGAGAAACATGCCCCTTATGACGTTATTATTATTAATGGTGCCGTTGAAAAGATACCTGATTCTTTGCTCCATAATCAGCTAAACACGGGGGGGCGTTTTGTTGCTGTTATCAAGGAAAAAGGCAGATTGATGGGCAAAGCCAGCCTTATAGAAAAAAATAATGACGGTAGTTTGTCATGTATCGATCTTTTTGAAGCAGGAATAAAAACGCTGCATGATTTTGATAAGAAAGCGGAATTTGTTTTCTAAAGTCGCATTAATTTTCCCGAATATGGCAAAATCTACATCAAAATCTACATATATATGTGGATATGATGCAATTTGTTCCACAGCACCGCTTTGACAAAACAGACATAATGTAACAGACTTAATCCTGTCCTTGGTCCAAAGATTCTCTTAGACCAGTCACAAGTTATATTAAGCTCAACCTTTATTCTGGTAAACTATGGCCGAACCTGCTGAAGAAAACGAAGAAGAACCATCCATCGAAGAGATTCTTGATTCCATTCGTCAAATCATTGCTGATGAGGATGATGAGGAAGTTGCAGATCCTATTCCCGAGCCTGAGCCGGAACCCGAGCCGGAACCTAAGCCCGAGCCGGAACCTGAGCCGGAGCCGGAGCCTGAGCCCGAGCCGGAACCTGAGCCTGAGCCGGAGCCTGAAGAAGAAATCATTGATTTAACCGAGAAAGTTGAAGAAGAAAGTGAATCTCCAATCGAAATCGATATGGTCGATTTAGATGATGGACTTGATGAACTTGAGGAAGAGGAACATCTTTTAACCGACAAGGCAGAAAGTGCCGCTTTGGATGCTATTACCCAACTGGCGCGGAAAACAGCAATTGAGCATAACGGCGTAACATTAGAAGATATTGTTAGAAGTGAGATCAAGCCTATGCTGCGTGACTGGCTGGATAAAAATCTGCCCAAGCTTATTGAGCGTCTTGTTCAAGAAGAGCTGGAGCGTGTATCCAAACGTGTGCTTGATGAATAAATATTACCTGAATAGATAAAACTTTAGCAAAAAGAAGGTGATCTTTAATACTCTTCACGTTATAATGGGGTAGTATATCTTCCCTTTCCTAAGGGGTTTCGTGTTTTTTTCATAAATTACAATAGGTTATAGACATATGTCTAAAGTATTCAAATTTAAAGATTCGCAAAAAAACCTTAGGCTGGCATTATGTCTGGGTGCTTTATCTGTTTTTCCGTTTCAAAATTTTGCTAACGCAGAAAGTAACTCGGTCGTCGATATTTTGCCGGCAGCATCGCAGGAAAACTATATGGCGCCTGATAATGAAGATGTTACGCATCCTCCTTTAAGGCTTACACCGGATAAATCCGAACTTATCCGGCTTGAGAACGCCGCCGGTAGTGTTATTCTGGGAAATCCGGAACATGTTTCTGTTTTAGCAGAATCACCCACAATATTAGTCGTCGTTCCTAAAATGCCGGGCGCAACCTATTTTACGATTCTCGATAATGATGGAGAAATCCTGATGCAAAGACATGTAATCGTTGCCAGTCCGAAAGAAGGATATGTAAGGATTAGGAAAACTTGTACGGGTAGCGAATCAGAGGCGAATGATTCCTGCACGGAAACTGACGTTTATTACTGTCCGGATATGTGCCATAATATTGCCCCCTCTGTTGACGGTGACAAAAAAGGTGGGGCAAGAAAAAACAAGGATAGTTCAAGTTCTAATGCTTCTTCATCTACTGCCGAAGGTGAATAAAAATGATTTTGGTACTCTTTAATTGGTAATTTACTAGAGATAAATAAGGGCAAAAAAGAATGAAAAAATCAGCGTATATCGTTTTACTGGCAAGTTTAGCGCTCCCCATTACAGGCTGTCAAACAACGAAGTCTGCACATGATGTATCCGCACAGGCTAGTGCCGATGACGCTTTTGCGCGTGCTATGGCAAAAAGCGGAGGATCCAATGCCTCTCTCTTGATGCTTGAGAAAAAATATAAAAATGACAGCCAGAATGCAACTGCCGCCCTTAATTATGCCCATGCGCTTCGTCAAGCCAGCTATTTAAACAGAGCGTCTTTGGTTTTAAAGCCTTTTGCAGATAGTGAGGATCCTAAAGCCGGGGTTTTAAATGAAATGTCCATGATTGAATTGGCTATGGCCAATTATGATTCTGCAGAAAATTATGCTCAAAAAGCAGTCGTTCAGGACCCTCAGGATTATACAGCCTATCAAAATTTAGGGATTGCTCTCGATGCCAAAGAAATGCACCCTGAAGCCGAACGTGCCTTCCGCAAAGGGCTAGAGCATTGGAAAGGTGATCCTACAACGATCATGAATAATCTTGCGCTTAATCTGGCTACTCAAGGCTTTATAGACGAAGCCATAGAAGTTCTGGAGCGTGCTCAGGCTCTATCTCCTGACCGTATAGAGATCGAGCGCAACTTGCGTATCATCAGAACGCTAAACGAGCGTTAATTCCATAGATTTTTTGGTAATAAAAACTTTATTTACTTTCGGGTTTAATTCCTCGCCACTTGCAGCGTTGTCGTCATTGCACGGCTTGATACCTCGCCTCTTGGGGTGGGGTTATTCATTCCTTTAGAGATTAGAGGCTGCAATTCCTGCTGGCCCCAGAATGATAATAAAAAGGGCCGGAAGGAAGAATAGAATCATTGGCACTGTCAGCTTGGGGGGCAAAGACGCGGCCTTGCGTTCTGCCTCGGCCATACGCATATCGCGAAGCTCATCAGCCATAACGCGCATAGCCTGTGATACAGACGTACCATATTGCTCGGCCTGAATAAGAGCCGTAGCGAAGCTCTTCCCTGCTCCACTGCCAACGCGACGCGCAAAATCCTGCAAAGCCTGTCTTCGGTCATTAAGCATAGCCATCTCGGCACTAAGGATGCCAAGTTCTTCGGCCAAAGTCTCTGAATGCTCGGAAATCTCGCTGGCAACGCGTTCGATCGCCTGTTCCAGACCGATCCCCCCCTGCACACAAATCAGCATCATATCAAGCGAGTCCGGAAAGCTCAGGTTTAATTCCTGCTGACGTTTAAGAATCATATTTTTGACTAAAATATCAGGCAGTTTAAACCCGACAAGACCACTAAAAATGAGGATGAGTATTTGCGTCACTGCCGAAATTTCGTTCTCTTTAGATGCTGCCATAAGAAAGAGAAAAGCTAATCCAATAAAAACCAATGGCAAAAATGCCCTGATCATCAAGAATTTAATATGTGCCTTGGGATTTCTAATCCCGGCTTGCAACATTTTGTCGCGGGCGCGCTCGCCCATTTTCCCCGCCAAAGACTGGAACTTATAGTGAAGCGCCATTGAATCACGGGCAGAGACATTTTCTTCTTTGGAAATTTTTTGTCCCTCACGCGCCTGTTGCATGAGATCTTTACGACGCTTTTCAATAATGGACTTATAGCGCTCTTTCTTATCAGACTTTTGCAATAATGGATAGGCCAGCGCGGCAAAAGACAAGGCTGCACCTAAAGAGGCAAAAATTGTTAAAAGTAAAGAATCTTCCATGTCTTCGCCTTAGTCCTTAAATCTTGAAGTTAATCATTTGTTTCATAACCAAGACCCCTACCCCCATTGAGCCAATCGCTCCGGTGAGCAAAGTATTACCAAATTCATCTTCAAATAGCGGGTCCAGATAACCCGGGCTAACGGCCCATAGTCCAAGAGCCACTAATGGCGGCAACGCGCCGATAATCGAGGCTGACGCAATAGCTTCGGAAGAAAGTGCCATGATCTTTCTTTTTAGCCGAAATCTTGCCCGAATCACACCGGACAAATTGGTCAAAATTTCTGATAAACTAGAGCCAGTCTGCGCTTGAATGGCCAAACCGGTTGCAAACATTTGCATTTCAGGAATCGGCATACGTTTAGTTCCTTCAACGGCTGCCTCATGTAATGGAATCCCGATTTTTTGTTTATCATAAATAATAGACATTTCCTCGCCTACCGGACCTTCGAATTCGCGACTTATCATTAATATAGCCTCAGAAACAGGCATACCGGCCTTAAGCAAACGAACAGTTGCATCCAACGCATCGGCAAATTCCTGCAAGAATTTTTTCTGGCGCCTTTGAATGAGTTTTTTCAAAACAAACCTTGGCAGGCCAAATAGTCCCGTAAAGCCCAGTAATATAGTTACTAGCGGGCTCATCTCCATCACACGCGCTATTCCTAAACATGCCAGACAAAGAACAATAGAAGCAACCCAGAAATATTTGACAGGTATGGTAAGGCCTGCCTGCTGCATCTTCAAAGCAATCGTAATTTTGCCGGATTCTTTTTGCTCTTCCTGTTTTGATCTCTTAAGGTTTTTAGCAATCTCGGCGCGCCGCTTATTTTGGACGTCTGTTTCATTAATATTCTTCTCGGCAACTGAATTTCCGCGAATTAGCTCAAGTTTTTTCTTTTTGTTGTTATCACCGGATCCGGTGACGACAAGCAAAATCATACCGATAATAATAAAAACTATAAAAGCAATGATGATGATGGCAAGTAAAGACATGATCTACCCGTAGGCCTCCTCCATTGCATTCATTACCATATCTGCTACGCCATATTGACGGGCATTATCAAAGAATTTTGGTCTGAGTCCTGATGATTTTTGCTTGGTGATCAGTTTACCATTCTCATCTTCCCCTTCTATATCAAGCGAGAAAAGATCCTGCATTGTCACGACTTCGCCTTCCATCCCTGTGATTTCGGACACATGCGTTGTTTTTCGTGAACCGTCACGCAGACGCTGTACCTGAATGATTACGTTCACAGCTGAAGCAATCTGTTCCCGCACGGCTTTTTGCGGCAGGTTAAGCCCCCCCATCGCAATCATATTTTCCATACGGGAAATAGCTTCGCGCGGATTATTGGCGTGAACTGTTCCCATAGAACCGTCATGGCCTGTATTCATAGCCTGCAACAAGTCAAAAGCCTCAGGTCCGCGAACCTCACCAACGATAATACGCTCAGGGCGCATACGCAGACAGTTCTTTACCAGATCACGCATTGTAATTTCCCCCACCCCTTCGAGGTTAGGCGGGCGTGTTTCAAGACGCACAACGTGTGGCTGTTGAAGTTGAAGCTCACAGGCATCTTCACACGTAATAACACGCTCTCCGGCTTCGATATAACGCGTTAAACAGTTAAGCATCGTTGTTTTACCGGAACCCGTACCTCCAGAGACCAAAACATTCACACGGCATCTACCGATGGCCATAATCAATTTCGCGCAAGAGGGGCTCATAGAACCGAATTCAAGAAGTTTTTCCAGCGTAAGCTTATCCTTCTTAAACTTACGAATTGTCATGCAGGCCCCATCCACAGCCAAAGGCGGGATAATCACATTCACCCGTGAACCATCAGCCAGACGCGCATCACAAATCGGTGAAGCCTCATCCACACGGCGGCCAATAGCCCCCACAATACGCTGACATATTGTTACAAGATGCTGATTGTCACGGAAATTAATTTTGGTACGTTCAATCTTACCACCAACCTCGATATAGGTTGTTTCAGGTCCATTGATCATAATATCGGCGATATCATCTCGCTCGAGCAATTCTTCCAAAGGACCAAAGCCGAGCATATCATCGGCACATTCCTTGGCAATTTTCTGAAGCTCGGTAGGTGTTAAATCCAGATTTCGAAAGCGAGAAATTTCCTCGACAGCTGAATAGACTTCTTCGCGTGCAGCCTTGGCATCCATACGAGCCAAAGCTTTTAGATCAATACCGTCGCGCAAATCCAGCCATATACGATTTCTGCAGCGTTGAAGGCGCAAATCAGAAATAGAGTCAGTCGCACTGATTTCTTCCTCTTCTTCTTCCTCTACCCCTTTTAAAATACCGTCATCCATATCTTTAAGAGGTTTATTCGCAGCTTTTTTATTATCCGAAGATCCTTCCCCTTTTAAGTCAAACGCCGGCTTTTTTTCTTCTTTTCCTGTATCTAATGCCTCATCGATGCCTTCAAGAATATTTCCTGCATCATCATCTGCCTTAACTGCCACAGCCGCATCTTTTTTCTTTTCTTCTTTAGGCTTAGCAACTGCTTCTGCAGGGGTTTTGGTGCTTTTCTTTTCTTCTGATTTTTTCTTTTTTTCTTCAGACTCTTGCGCCGCACTAGCAGCTTTTTTAGCTGGTGCGGATTTCTCGCTAGACCCTGATTGTTTTTTACCAAACATTGTATATATGCCTTGAAATTAAAAAATAAGATACTCAGACAAGGGAGTTATTATTGTTGTTACCAAACCTATTTTGACTTGAATTTGGTTAAAAAACCTCCAATAACACCAGAATTTTTGTCAGAATTTTCATCTATTTCGCCACTTTCTGACAAAAATCTAGACATAAAGGGCAATATCTTGGTTTCAATCATGGCGGAACCTTCTTTATCCCCCATAATTGACTTAATTTCGCTCTCGTTTTTGATAAAAATATTCGGTGCAAAAGGAATTACAGCTGAAATACCATACTCCAGTGCCTCTTTGATATCTGTTGCTGTTACTTCATTTGCTCTGGATAAATTCTCCATATTGACAAGCAACGACATTGATCCCTTATTATCACCCCGAACTTCGGATATTTCCTTGATCAATCCTCTCGCAAGCCTCAGAGACGTAATTGTTGGCGTGGTCACCATGATTGTTTGCCGGGCACGAGAAATAACACGGCGCTTAAGAGATGCCTCAGCTCCCGAAAGATCCGCTATAACGACCGGAAACTTGGCCATAAAAAAATCCAAAATGGCTTCAAATTCTTCCGGAGATATACTTGAATCTAAAATAGCATCACTACCGCCTGCCACCACTGTCAGCTTTTCACTAGCTTTGAAAAGCATGCGTTTGAGACTTTCTTCATTATTGCTTTCAATCGTTTTATAGAGATCCCTCAGGCTGGCAGCCGAATCAAACCCCATACCCACACTTAGCGAGGAACTCCCGCCAGATGCATCAAGTAACAGAACTCTTTGCCCTAGTTTTTCTGTTGCGCATAACGCACAAAGCTGTGCAAGAGTTGATGTCCCTATTCCGCCTTTTGCGCCAAGAAAAGCGATAAGCTTGCTGCCGCTAACCCCAAGCTTATTAATAAGGGCTTTGGCAACAACTTCGGATAATGCATCTGGAGTAATTGGCTTTACGAGATAGTCACTCACGCCCATTTCGATCAATTTTCGATATAAATAAACATCGTTAACCGGCCCGATAATAATGGCCAGAGTGTCTTCATTGCAATATTGAGACAATTCACCGAGTTTCTCGATAAAGCTATCTCCGACGTCCTCTGTTTGGATTATAAGCAGTTCAGGTGTTGTTCCATCCTGACTAAAATACTGTATTGCAGTATCAACATCCCCTTCATGAGAACTAACCTTGACACGGGAATACCGCCAATCCTGTAGCAAAGATGCAGCTGATTGTAATGTTTCCTTGTCTTTGGAAAACACAGAAACAGAAGCGCCCGGTAGCAAAATATCCGTTGTTTGAGGCTCTATATCACTCATCTATTTGTTATTCCTAATAGTCTTTGATATTGACGAGAAACCGTCCAATTCTATATGCAAAGACTAACATTCAAGCCTTAAAAATGTACTAATAACTTCTTCGAATATATGAGTTTACCTGATATCAGATGCCGTAAATCCATCTAATGGTTCGTTCTTGGCTCCGGTGCGATACCCTTCAACGATATTAGATGCCGAACGGCCTTCTGATACGACATTCGGGTTCTCCTGTCCCATGAGATCCTTTGGTCTGGCAATTTGTTTTGCCATATATATTTTTGTGCTACAGCCCATCTCATAATCAGGATCATGGCTAAGGTCTGTATTATCTAGTCCAGGCATAGATTTACAGTCATCTGGCTTATGCGCTGTCATATATTCGTATGATACGATGAATTGAGACTGATCACCTTGCTTATTAACCGGTAATATGCGCGGGTTCATTTCTCCTACGCCATTATCGCGCAGATATGTTGCAAAATCAGCAGCCTTCTCACTCGCTATCATAGCTGTGTTTCGGTAGGATTTTGGATCATAGGTCACGATCACATCCATATCCGAAGCCCCGTATTTCGCGTGATGGCGCGCTATTTGGGCCAGATATTCATTAGAAACATCCGCAGTTTTCATTTCCTTATGATAGACACCTTCTTTAAGCTTTATTTTGCTCTGCGTGATTGTGCCTGGCTCGTGCAAAGAAATCGCCCCGCAGCCACTAAGAGAGAAAGCCACAGCAGACAGGCACAGAGTTAATTTAGTTTTTTTTGAAATTATGCTCAAAAATGTCATCGATTTAATCCCTTGATATAAAATTTTCTAATCCAGCAAATATCCATAAGGACCGGAAGATGCGGCAAATAATTCTTCATCTTTTGGCGTAAACATTTTGCGGATATTAGCGGCAAAAATATTAGCCATTGACGTGTTTTCCTTTTTCTCTTCTTTTTCTACGACTTCCTTATCGGCAAATGATTCTACAAGATAGCTCGTAACAATAACCACAAGCTCGGTTTCATCACGACGGAAACTATCCGAAGAAATCAAATCACCGAGAATAGGCGTGTTGGCAATACCCGGGAGTCCTCTCATTCCTTCGGCTGATTCAGATTGCAACAGACCGGCAATCATTAAACTACCGCCACTGGGTAATTCAACAGTTGTTTCGGCGCGGCGAATATCCAGACCCGGAACCGTCAAGTCAGCCAATACAACTGCATTTGTATTGTCCAGTGAGGACACTTCGGTATTCATTTGTAAATTAATTCGTTTATCCGACAATACAATTGGTCTGAAATTAAGTGACACACCAAATTCACGGAATTCAATTGTAATATTGCCAAACTGGTCGCGGCCTGTCGGTACAGGAAATTCACCACCGGCCAAGAATCCGGCTTGCTGCCCTGATACGGCTGTCAAATTCGGCTCGGCCAGAATGTTAACCAGATTTTCCTGCTCCAGAGCCTCTAGGAACAAGCCAATTGTACCAAATGGACTACGCTCCGAGTTCAAGAGCAAACCTGCTGTTCCAACTGCATCCTCGGATAAAGTCAGGCCAGGGCCACCAGCCATGTGGAAAGCATTGCCATTATTTATGCTGCTTGTCGGGGGCATCTTACCAAAAATCGTTGTTGTCGCAAGCTCATCCGGATCATTGACACCGGTTTCAAGCCCAAGCTCTTTTAATACGCTGCGTTTTGCTTCGACAATTTTAACTTGAAGCATCACTTGTTGCTCGCCGCGGACTTCCATCAAATTGGAAATTAATTGATCAATGCTTTGACCACTTGTCTCTTGTAATTCACTAACATAGTGACCTGCAATATTGGCTACTTTTGAAGCTGTTTCTGGATTCGATACTGTCCCGGTCAAAAGAATCTGACTATTGATGGATCCTACCTTTATGTTTTCGTTAGGAAATAATCTTTCTATCAGGCTCTGCAGCGCTTGTAAGTCATATGTCACATGTATATCGATTCGCTTTAGAACTTCCCCTTCAGCATCCAAAACGATTATATTCGTATCGCCTATATTAAGGCCCACAATATAAAGTTTGTCGGATTGCACGGCTTGCACATCCACAACATCCGGATCAGCCACAAGGACATCGGACACATTGCCCGGTAATTTAATAATATCGGCTTTACCTAATGTAATGTGCAGAGGCGCCGGCGTCTTTTTGACTTCCTGCAAGGGGACCAGATCCCCTTTCGTAGCATTTGCCTCAAACGCATATCCATAAATCACCAAACCCGTAGCCACAGCAAGAGCTAGAGTTGTTATTTTGAAAAACTTTTTATTCAAACCCATCATGGTTCTATCTTTCAATATTGTTACTTTGCTAAAAAAAACTGACTCAGTAAAAGCAGTTCAAAACAATGAACCGCCAAAAACACATATGTTAAAACTTTGCTTCCTGTACGGATGACCCACTAATAATTTTAAGTTCACCCGATCCTCGTTTGATACTTGGTAAGGGGGTAGAAGACGCAGAAGAGGACTTTTTACCGCTTTTCAGCCCTAAAATACGTAAATATTCCTTTTGAAGCTCATCACGAATATTCGTCATACGAACATCGGTAATAACCGGCACTTCGGAACGATCGATCGTTGAATCATCCCCTATGGCACGCATTGAAAGTGTAATCGTGCCCATTTTGTCGGCCAGAGCAATTTTCTCTGCATCTCTTATGCTCACTGCTAAAGTCACAGTTTTACCGATCTCGACATCGTCGTCAAATTCACGTTCGGTTGTCTGGTCAATCGCCAAAACACGGATATTTTGTAAAATTGTCTCGGTTGCAAGTTTGTCGATATTCAACTCGACCATTTGTTTCTTTAAAGGATCAGTCTCACGGCCCATTTGAATTTTTTCCTGATAGGTCAAAATAACATCGACATAAGTGCCCGGACCAATAAACCCTGCCACAATGCTTTCAGGCTTAACTTTAAGCGAAATAGCCCGCTCACCGGGGGCAAGACTGGCTGCTACGAAATTTCCTGTTTTGGCTTTTAGCATAGCATCACGCTTAACAGGTTCGCCTTGATTGATATCCCGTGCAAAACGCCCATCCAGAACCTCGTCAGGACTTTGATCATCTTCTTTCCGCACCATAGCTCCGCGAAAGAGTTTATCCTCCGGCCATTCCTGCCACATAAAGTCGCCATCTTTTGTCTCGACTGATGATTTAAGATCACGCGCGGCTACAAGAACCATAACCGAGCCTTCTGACGGCATAGTGGATGAATTTCCACCAACCATAACCTGTATAAGTACAGCAACCAATACAGCTGCTAGAACAGCTCCGCCCAGCACAATTAATATATTTTTGTTCATTTCTTATGCCCCCTTTTACAGGACTTAAAACTTATAAAACTTTGAAAACTCAGCAAATTGACAGATTCAGAACTTTTCAAACCCACGAATTATTATTTTTTGACAGCAGTCTTATCTAATATGATATCTCTGTTTCCTTAATAATTCATAAAGCCTGCCCCTCCCCTGCGACTGGTAAAAAAGATGATAAAACAGAAGTACTGAAATATCCTGCCTTAACAAAAGCAAATCCCATGCCAATGGCAATAGCAACACCATAAGGCACCTTACTGGCGCCGCCTTGCACTTGTTCAATCCAACTCCCCTGCGCTGGTGCTGCGAAAGGTTTCTTGCGCTGTATCACCAAGGATGCGAGCGCCAATACTCCACCCGCACACGCCATATAAACGATAAAGACGGGTAAATCCCGCGCGCTAAACCAAAGCGCACAAGCCGTTCCAAATTTAGAATCCGCCGCCCCGATCATACGCAATCCGAATAACATAAAGGTAAAACCAAACATTAACCCGGCCGATAAAAGATGCGATGAAAGACTTGAAAACACACCGTCCACACCCAGAAATGCCACAGCCGCGTAAGCCAAAGCAAAGCTCAGAGCCACATAAACACTATAGCTATTCGGTATAGTCATGCTCTTGATATCGGATGCACCTGCCAGCACACCGACCCCTAAACTTATAAAAACGCAAATCAGAAAAATAATCAGAACGATCATATTAACTGCACTATAAACTATTTTTGTGGATAAATCGATGGAAAAACTTGACCAATATTAATTTCGATTCGGCAATTTTTTCCAGTGTACCTTTTTTGCATCAAAAAGCCCGCCGTAAAAACAAGCGGGCTTCTAATGATAATCTGGTAAAGAACTGATTGACTATCCAGCCAAAGCAGCCACAACCTGATTGAATAAACCATCAATACTACCACCAACCAGGAATACTGTAGCAGCAATCGCGATTGAAATACCGGCAGCAATCAGACCATATTCAATAGCTGTTGCACCATCTTCGTTCTTAAGATATTTTTTCATCAAATCTAACATTTCTGTCTCCTTTAAGAATTGATTTATCTTCGCTCCGGTTTAACCCTGACCCCAATTCTCATTGAAGTACCTAACCGATATATACAGAATATCGCACTTTACTTAACAAATGCTTAAAACCACCAATAAATTTAAATATTACAGACTTTTTTTATTTAGATAAAATTTTATATAAAATTTACTATTTATTTATTACAGCAAAAATACTATATTTACTGTAAATATAGCTAAATATATAAGTATTTATATAGTAATAGATAATAAATATTATTCAATTAACGGGCGGGTTACGCTTGATGACATATTAAAGTTTGCAATAGGAAGAATACCGGAAAACAGAGTAGAAACCTCATAACTGGCATCCATTTGAATGAAATCAATGTCATTTACTGTTTTTAGCTGGGTTATTAATTGAAACGTTCCAGCTTGCGGAACCATCATATCCCCCAGTACACCTTGTGCGTATACTGTAAAGTCACCATCGCCAAGCCCTCTATTAAGCGAGGCATAGCGTGCTGTATCCGATAAGGCGTATTCAACACTATTCATCACCCACAAAATACGACCTGCCTCCATAATCCCTAAAATGGCCATAAGAAACGGCAGAGCAACGAGTCCGAATTCAACAGCAGTCGCCCCGCTTTCCTCGGATTTATAGGATCTTACAAGTCTTGCTATTTTCTTTATCATTTTAGTCTACCCGCATTCTTGCCGTGGATTGTAAATTCACCGAGCTATCAAAGCCGGGATAAGGAAATAAAATGTTATGCATCTGGGAAACCGTAACGACAACATAACGACGCTGATAGTCATCCCCCGGGCAACTCAACGGGCAAGCTGCCGGCGCTCCACCCTCGCACTGACATTGATATGATGATGTGACTGTTATATCCAAAGGATTTCCCGAATAGACCTCTCCGGCGACTGTAACAAGATTATCATCATTTTGTTTTATCATCACATACTCAGCCACAGAAGTTGCGACACTCTGAAGCTCCATACGCTGGACGATGTAATAACCATAATCTATGGTTCCCACTAAAAGCGTTATGAGAATAGGAGCCAATAGAGCAAATTCGACTGCGGAGGCCCCTTTTGTATTTAGTAGATATGCTTTGATTGTTTTTAACATACTCTATCCATAATAAAATTCTTTAAAGGTTTAGTTAATTAATCGTACTTTTGGAATTTCTATTTCTCTTACGCCATAAGGGTCACAATTATTGCCCATGCTGGGATTTCCGCCAAAAGATACCGCTCTTGCAATGAGCTTCGTACACGGACTTGCTGCGCCTGCCAAAGACGCATCGCCTGAAAACTGTATTGCTTGTGATGGAAAATAAGCCACGCCATTGATCACAAGATCACTTGTTCCGGAAATTTTATTAGATGTATTATCTCCTACAGGCGCATTTCTGTCTTGAAAAAATGTTATACCTTCCCATTCTTCTCCGGCAAGGGGCGCAGAAAGAAGTACGCTTTTGTTACCGGTTATATCAACTTGAGCATAATCAGTGCCGGAACCTGTCAGAATAAACGTGACACCTTCTCCGAACAGGCTACCGCCTCCGGATATATTCAAAGATCCGCCATCAATAATATATACGCCCGGCGCAAAGGTTATATTATTATTACCTGTCACTGTAATACCGCCACAGTAAACACCCGGACTAAAAACCGTATCTGCGGCTGTGCTATAATTGGTTTGATCACAACCAGAGTAAGCCGGGACTTCAAGATCTTCGTATGGGTCTTCTAATCTTGATTGATCGGTTTTTAGTGAACCATATTGGAAATTTGCCGAACCGCCATCAATAGAATATCCGCCACTGATACGAACATTATCAACCACAACACTTGCATTACCGGATATTGTTAATGCCTCATCGTGAATCGAATTAACGGCAATGCCGCAATCCGGCATGGAAAAATTAACACTACCAAATGTATCTATGGTCGCCGTATCAAATTGCTCCAAAGCTAAAACGCAAAATAGTCCATCTACATCTGTTACCAAAGCTTGCGCTTCTACTTGAATTCTCACCGGATTGCTCATTATGGCTCTTGAAAAATATGTCGTAGCATCCTGAGCAAGTATCAGACTGATTATTGTTCCATCTGTTGTCGTGCCAAGCTCTGTCAAAGTCAGATTACCATTAGCACTGACATCATACCCGTTTCTTATGGCTTCTCTAAGGGCGGAGTCTTCCATATATATTTCTGTTGACTGGGCCATCTCCCATCCAGCTGAAATCACAGCCGCATCAGCCGCTTTTTGCAGATCTATTCTTTGAGCCATCCAATAACTGGCATCCACACCAAGCCCGACCATCCCGAGTACAACCGGAAAGGTAAGTGCCACGAAAGGCATAACAGAGCCTTCTTTCTTTTTAAATAACTTCTTTATCAAGCCAAACATCTGTTACTCCACCCAAAAATATGTTTCAATTTTATTTACATTTATCATTAATGCCATCTTGTTTTCAGGCATAAAAAAAGCGGTTTCCCGCAACCACACCAACCTAAAGGCCATAAAGGAATATATAATTTCCTCACTCCACCATTTTACGTATTTTAGCGTTAATAAAGCCTTAATTCTGGCTCTTTTTTGTTTGAAATTTACCCTTCACTTTTTCGCCCCACGCTTCGACTAATTGCTCTTGCCTCTTATTTATTGCTTTTAAACGGGCTTCCGATCTTTGATAAAGATAGGCAGATACAACACCAACAACAACCCAATCAAAGATATAGCCTAATGCTGCAGTGCCATAAATTATAATAATTGTTAAAGGCTCGGTTATTATTTCAAAACTTGTTTCGAAATCATTCCCCAATGACCATAATTCAAAGACAAAAGGGACACATCCCACAAAATTCAGGGCTGCAATGGTTGATACTCTGGACCTTGTTACAATAGAACTTGTAAGAAGAGCTACTATACTGGGAAGCATTCCAATACATAAAATCATAGATGTTGGCAAAAAGACAAGCCCGCCAAACACCAAAAACAGAAGGAACACTCCCCCTAATGCACTGGTTTTTTTCTTCTTCTTTCTTTCTTCGGTATCTGACATATTCGTTGCACTTTTTAAAATATTTACAATAAAGCTTTTCCGCCAATAAAGCCTATAACAAACAAGCATGTTATCACCGTTGCTATAATCCAGGCCAAGACGGCCGACATATCACGTCCCTTTTTCAAACCAAAAAACTTTTTATTCGACATCCGCTTGATAAGAATTTTCTTTTCCTTTTCAAGTGCTGCATATTCACCGCATACAATTCTAAAGGCTTTCTTGTCCTTGGCATTGACGTTCGGATTATCAAACGCCGTAAACATGGCGTATAAATCCCCTTCTTTCGCAGCCTTTTCAACGGTCTTTTTTATTTTCTCTCGCAGGTTCTTGTTATGAAAACGACTATACACACCATCCATACTTCCCAATAACACCTTTGCGATCTCTGGATAAAATTTTCCGGTTGATTCCTGTAAATTAGCCAGACACAGCAGATTACCAAAGATTTGTTCGTCTTTATTATCCGAAGCTATATCATATATAGCGCGATCAATAGCCCAAGAATCAACCGAAAATAAAAAACAGCTGACATGGTTGTCTACATAAAGGGCGATAGCTTCACCATTTTTACTATGCTCTTCAAAACAACGCATAATATCCTTTTTGGATTGCACTATATTTCTTTTAAATTTAGGACTTAAACAAATTGAATCCTTACAAAGGGCATAAATACATCTCACTACTCCTGAACCTAATCTTTCATGTGATGCCTCAAGTCGGGCCACTTCCAGCAATTTTACTTGCTGCATGACTACAGCAGGAAGAGCCGTTGACGTGGTATCTAGCTTTAATGCATCCAGTGCGATATTTTTAGTCAGTATCTCCTTGATTTTTTTTACATCCTTACCCTGATAGATATAGGATGCTCCTAATGCTCCTATACCTTCCGGACAAAACGACACCCCTTTATACATAACAGGGAAATCAGGCGCCAGTGCCATTCGTACTGCGGTTACCAGAAATTCTTTATCGCCACTTCCATTTTTTTCAGCCTTACTTATAGCCTGAACATATCGCTCATAAACATATTTATCGCCAAGCGCTTTTCCTAACCATTGCCCAAGCGTTTCATCTTTAACGACGTCATACAATTCTTCTGGGCTTTTATGAAGATCAAATGCAAGCAAAACTCTATGGTAGTAGGTTTTTCCCATAAAATGAAATGGTCTGGATGCTTTTTTTCTGCTCCTCGTCTGTGGTGGGGACAAGCGCCCGCCATCAAACCACGAATTAATTTCCTCGATATCCCACCTTTGAGTTTCATCATCATGCAAAACACCACGAAGCAACGTCAGGAAAGAGGAATGAAATCGTTCATGCCCAACCAGAGTAACATAACTTCCTTTTTCAATCTTTTGCCTTACAATTTCTTCATCACTCAATCCTACAAAATATTCTTTTCCACGAAGCAACATCACAAGAGTAACGCCAAATGAATACACATCATGCCTTGCTGTTCCTGGCCCTCTTGCCAGGGGATGTGCCATAGCACGATCAATAGGCTCATATATGGCAGGTTGTGTACTGCCGGTCTGGACAGAAAGACAATCACCCAAAACAATCGGATCTTTCGGACGGATTGTCGAAAAGTAAATATTTGACGGTCTAATGGAACCATGCACAAAATTATGACTATGCATTTCTTCCATTACTTTGATCATCGGCTTAATGAAAACCGACATTATATCCGATGTACGCCACTGAACTCTGGAAGAAATACCACCATTATCATGGCAGATTGCCTGATTACATGCACAACTATAAATAAGCACATAACGCTCGGCCTCATCCGGAGGCCAAAACACAATACCATGGTCAGTCAAATGAAACAAAGATGTATCGATCAACGATCCATATGCAACCAGCTGAGTAAACCTGGCTATCATTTTAGGATCGCAAATAATTGCTATTTGGATTTCGCCTCTGGAATCACGGGCTTCATAAGCCAATGAAGAGCCATTATCAAATAACGGCATCCTTTTGCCCGGATTAATCGCAAACTTGTCCTTTAAATTAACAAGTTGCGATTGCCCTATAGACGCCGTTTTCCCATCAACGTCCGGCATCAACCACCTGTTTTAAAATGTTATTTATTCCATCCATCATAAACCAATAGATTCAAAAAAAATTAAAAAAATTAAAACACAGGAGACACAGAGATTTTATTGAAGTGTAAATCGAAACACATAAAATGTAAAACGCTGTCGTTAAACAGCATTTTAAAAACATGTTGCTTTATATTTTTTGGTCCCTAATCAATAAACGGATCGTGCACCAGAATCGTATCATCACGTTCGGGACTGGTCGAAAGCAAAGTCACAGGCGTATTAATCAGTTCCTCTATGCGGCGAACATATTTAATAGCCTTTGCCGGCAAATCAGTCCAGCTTCGTGCACCATATGTGCTGTCACTCCACCCTTCAATTGTTTCGTAAACAGGCTCTACTTCGGCCTGAGAAATTTGCGAGGATGGATAATGATCTATTTTCTCACCATTCAACGTATAGCCTACACAAATCTTAATCTCCTCAAGCCCGTCAAGAACATCCAGCTTAGTCAGGGCAATCCCTTTCATTCCATTGATTTTAGCGGCTTGACGCACCATCACTGCATCAAACCAGCCACAACGACGCTTTCGGCCTGTATTTGTTCCGAATTCCTTACCTTTTTTTCCCAAAAGCTGGCCGATTTCGTTATCCTGTTCAGTAGGAAATGGGCCGGTGCCCACTCTGGTTGTGTATGCTTTTGTTATCCCTAGTACAAACTTCATAGCATCCGGTCCCATACCAGAACCTGAAGCAGCCTGTGCAGCCACTGTGTTCGAAGACGTCACATAAGGATATGTGCCGTGATCAATATCCAGCATTGTTCCTTGCGCTCCCTCAAACAGGATTTTCTTGTTTTCTGATCTGGCTTTATCAAGCTCCTTCCAGACAACACCTGTATAGGATAAGATATCGGCAGAAATCTCCATAAGCTTGTCATAGGTCGTCTCCGCATCTACCGGATCAGCTCCCATACCTTTAAGAAGAATATTGTGATAAAACATCATCTTAGAAAGCTTTTCTTTCAGCATCTCCGGATGATAAAGATCACAAACACGAATACCCCGGCGCGCAACTTTATCCTCATAACACGGGCCAATACCACGGTTTGTTGTCCCGATTTTATTTTTCCCGCGCGTAACTTCCATCGCCTGATCAAGCGCTTGGTGGATTGGCAAGATCAAATTAGCATTTTCAGCCAAAATCAAATTATCAGGCTTAATTTTAACCCCCTTCTCCTTGAGCATTTCGATTTCCTTAAGCAAGCACCAAGGATTCACGACAACACCATTACCGATCATCGAGATTTTATTAGGCCTTACAATACCGGAAGGCAGTAAATTCAACTTATATTCCACGCCGTCAATCACCAGCGTGTGCCCCGCATTGTGGCCGCCTTGAAAACGCACCACCACATCGGCACGTGAAGACAACCAATCAACGATTTTGCCTTTGCCTTCATCACCCCATTGTGAACCTATCACTGTGACATTACTCATAAAAAGTTCCTCTCTACCATCAAATATAATCTATCTTTTCTTAGCCAATAGGCGTTATTTGTCCATCAATCCATGTGTGTGAACAAGACTGTGGCGGTTTATTATTTGTCTCAAACCCTCTTATAACAGTCCACCCGTCTTCTTGCAGGCTCTTTATTTCACCCCAGCTTACTCCATAAGGAGCAAATATTTTTTTCTGATCTCTCGTATAGGCATATGTCCGGCTTATTGTGTCCATATACAGCGTAAATCCATGCCCTTTTCTTACCTTGTTTTCTTCCTTAAAACAAACATCATACGCCCCGCCCCGCCCTAACTCGCCTCTTACCTGCGGTGAAAACAAGGTAAAGCCGATTGTGTTGTGATATTCAAAACCACTTTGTTCTAAAACATCGATGGAAACCGATACATCCGACACACCATAATCTTCCAGCGCCTGCCTGAGCTTACGGCTAAAATTATCTATATGCGCAACGTGGTCTTTAATCTTCATTTTTTTAGATATTTTACCAAGACACTTAAGAGTTTGGTCAACGTCCCCATTACAGGCAATCAACTGTAAAACCTCGTCTGCATACTTAAAATTGATGCTTTTTATGCCAGCCTGATCACGCCGGTCAATTGCCTCATTAAGGGCCGGCTTGTCATCTTCATCAACATCCTTGGTCAACATATCAACGAAACCCGGAATATTTAGATCAAGCGTAATTTCTTTTATATCCAGAGCCTTTAGCCCCATAATAGACAGGACACAAATTTCGATATCTGCATCAACGTCACTTTTATTTGTAATAATTTCGCAGCCTGCCTGACAAAATTGACGAGACGTTCTAAGCTGACTGCCTTTTGTTCGCAAAACATCTCCGGCATAAGCCATTCGAATCGGCATATCACTTTCATCAAAACGCGTTGTGACAAGACGGGCAATCTGAGCCGTCATATCCGATCTTAGACCCAACATACGATGAGAAAGCGGGTCCATAACGCGAAATGTATCTGTAGAGTGGCGCACACCCGGCCCTGGCGCGATAAGGCTATCTTCAAACTCGACCAATGGCGGCTTTACCCGTTCATACCCAAAAGCCTTGAACAGTTTCATCAATGTAAGGATAGAGCGTGCCTCACCCTCGGCTTCGGGTGGCAACAAATCGGCAAAGCCCTTTGGTAACAGGGCAGGATTATTGTTAATTCCAGTCATAGATTTTCAGTTCGTTTCACCATCTCTTTTACCGAGAAAGAACCCTACCCTGCCTTTGCAACTTTTTCAATCACTTCACAAACATCATTAACGATATTTCTTACCAACTCGCCATCATCACCTTCCGCCATGACACGCACCAGAGGTTCTGTTCCCGAAGGTCGAACCAGAATACGCCCCTTACCGGCAAAGCGTTCCTGCGCTTTTTCTATTTGAATACGGACCAAATCGTTATGCATAGGATTTTCTCCTGCAAACCTTACATTTTTTAGAAATTGCGGGCATGGTTCAAATAAGTTCAGGGCCTCACTCGCTTTTTTTCCTGTCTCTTTCATAATATTCAGAACTTGTATCGCGGCCAGAAGCCCATCGCCGGTTGTCGCATAATCCCCCATCACGATATGGCCGGATTGCTCGCCGCCAAGATTAAAACCATGTTCTCTCATATACTCGACAACATAGCGGTCACCTACGGCTGTTCGCTCCAAAGTCAAACCGTTTTGTAACATAAACCGCTCCAGCCCCAGATTAGACATAACTGTAGCGACCAGCCCGCCTCCTTTTAGAATTTCCTGTTCCTTGAACCAAAGCGCCATTGCCGCCATAATCTGATCGCCGTCTATTTTATCGCCTTTTTCATTGACCATAATCAGACGATCTGCATCCCCGTCCAATGCAATTCCTATATCCGCGCCATGATCGACTACGGCTTCTTGCAACTGCCCCGTTGCCGTGGCGCCAAACCCGTCATTTATATTCCGGCCATTAGGTTTATCCCCTATAGCAATCACATCAACTTCCAATTCCCACAGAACTTGCGGGGCGACTTTATAGGCTGCACCATTGGCGCAATCAACCACCACTTTAAGCCCCTCCAGAGTTCCTCTGCCCGGGATAGATCGTTTGAGAGATTCGATATAGCGGCCCAGAGCATCATCAAGACGGCTAGCTTTTCCAATTTCAGCAGGCGGACTAAGCTCACCGGTCAAATCCGCATCAATTTTGGCTTCGATTCTTGCTTCGATTTCATCGGCAAGTTTATAACCGTCAGGCCCGAAAAGTTTAATGCCATTATCCTCATACGCATTATGGGATGCCGAGATCATAACACCGACATCTGCGCGCAGAGAATTGGTCAGCTTCGCAATCGCCGGTGTTGGTATTGGCCCGATTAAAATGGCATCCATGCCCATAGAAACAAAACCTGCGCTCATCGCCTGTTCCAGCATATAGCCCGACACCCGCGTGTCTTTCCCTATAACCACGCGATCCATATGCTTACCCCCGCGTGCACTGCGCAAAACACTGGCTGTTGCCATGGCCACTTTTAGCGCCATATCAGCCGTCATAGGCGGAGTATTGGCCTGACCTCTAATCCCGTCAGTGCCGAAATATTTCTTTGTGCTCTTATTACTATTAGACATATTGTGCACCTTATGGGGCTGCGTAAGGTTTTACAAGCATAGAATACCGGCTGACCGGAAACCCAGCGTAGATTTAGTTCTTATCATTTTTGCCCTTGGTTTCTTTTTTATCCGTTTTTGTCTTCTTTTCTTTCTGATCTTTAGGTGGATCCTTAGGTTTTTCAGAAGCCTTTTCAGATGGCGCGCTTGTCGGCACAGAAGACCTTGGTTTAATGACAGTATCGGAAGGTGTATCACGAATGATAGCTTTATCTTTTAAAATCGCTTTGATTTCATCACCGGAAAGCAATTCATATTCAAGCAAAGCCTTGGCAATTTTATGCAAATCATCAATATTCTCTGTAATAATTTTCTTGGCCTTTTCATATCCTTCATCAATAAAACGGCGCACCTCCGCATCAATTTTATTTTCCATGGTTTCGGAAATTCTTCTTGGGTGATATGTGTTTGGGTCATCACTGAAATTGACCATACCGATTTCTTCACTCAAGCCCCATTGCATAACCATGGCTCTTGCCATTGAACTAACCTGCTGGATGTCGCCGGACGCACCGTTGGTTATAAAGTCCTTGCCAAAAATCACCTCTTCGGCAACGCGCCCGCCCATGCCGACAGACAAATTAGCCTTCATCTTGGCAAGAGAATAACTGTAACGGTCACCTTCGGGTAAGCGCATAACCATTCCCAAAGCCTGACCACGCGGTACGATAGTTGCCTTATGGATCGGATCGGATTCCGGCTCGTGCAATGTTACCAGCGCATGACCAGCTTCGTGATACGCTGTGAGCTTCTTCTCTTCCTCATTCATGGCCATAGAACGGCGCTCTGCGCCCATCATCACCTTGTCCTTGGCTTCCTCCAGATCATCCATGCCAATCACGCGCTTGTTTCTACGCGCCGCCAGCAAAGCTGCCTCATTGACCAAATTGGCAAGCTCCGCACCTGAAAAGCCCGGTGTTCCACGCGCAATAATCGAGACATCGACGTTATTAGCCAAAGGAACTTTCTTGATATGAACATTCAAGATAGCCTCTCGCCCTTTTACATCAGGCAAGGGCACTGTGATCTGGCGGTCAAAACGGCCCGGACGCAAAAGCGCCGGATCCAGAACATCAGGACGGTTTGTTGCCGCCAGAATAATCACGCCTTCATTGGATTCAAAACCATCCATCTCAACCAAAAGCTGGTTTAGCGTTTGCTCCCGCTCATCATTCCCGCCGCCATATCCTGCGCCGCGGTGACGGCCAACAGCGTCAATTTCGTCAATAAAGATTATACAAGGCGCATTTTTCTTACCCTGTTCGAACATATCGCGTACCCGGCTAGCGCCTACACCGACAAACATCTCGACGAAATCAGAACCTGAAATCGTAAAAAACGGGACACCGGCTTCTCCTGCGACAGCGCGTGCCACAAGTGTCTTACCTGTTCCTGGCGGTCCAACCAACAGAGCCCCCTTCGGAATCTTTCCTCCTAAACGCTGGAATTTCTGGGGGTCTTTCAGAAACTCAACGACTTCCTCAAGATCCTGTTTAGCTTCATCAATACCGGCAACATCGGCAAAGGTTACATTACCTTGTTTTTCAGTCAGCATCTTGGCCCGGGATTTCCCAAAACCCATCGCGCCGCCACCGCCACCCTTACCGCTCATCTGGCGCATAATAAATAGCCAAAAGCCAATCACCACGATAATTGGAAAAATATTCCAGAAAATAAAAGCCATACTAACCTGCGGCGGATCAGGATCATCAGCCATAATTTCCACAGATGTGCCTTCCAGACGATCAACAACATTTTCCTCTGGCGGAATATGCGTTTTGAAACTTTCATCTCCATTGCCGAATTTACCGTATAGCTCGCTTCCCTTAATCAAGACCTCGGAAACATCACCCATTTTTGCCCGCTGAAGAAACTTGCTGTAATGGATTTCTTCGGCATATGAGAAAGATTTGTTCTGAGTTTCTTGCGCGATTGAAAGGAGCATAACAATAAACAGCCCTATCACGGCCCAAAAAAGCAAATTCCGGTTTGTATTATTCACTTATATTCTCTTCTTTATTATTTAAAAATGTTGGATTTATTGCCTGATCTTATTACTGCTCGCGCGTTAAAACAATAGTCTTTTGCCCTTCTTTGACTTTTTGCTCAAAGATAACGCCACCCAGAGTTCGTTTCCTGAAACCTGAAGGTTTCATCAGATCATCAAAAAGGGCTTCCACTTTTTCCATACGCGGGGCATAAGACTTGCCCTGATCTCCAAGTTTTTCCATTGCCTTTTGGATTACACGAAACCCAATTTCCAAGGGTTGATTTTCAAGGGCTTCAAAATCCAATACTATCCGGTTTGTTTCTATCTCTAGTATACTGTTATTTAATATATTTTCTGAAATTTCATCCAGAGCTTCTTCCGCACGTTTCAAACGCGCTGCCGTCCTAGATACGCGCTTTGCACTCAAACCTTCTCTTTCCAGAATAGGTATAGATTTACGCAAACGAACACGTGCAAAATTCTCCAAGTCATTGGATGGATCATTTACAAAATCCAGACCCTTATC
>Ga0224501_10000263_pt1 | contig 46298 bp, 37 predicted proteins | sample SF_Oct11_sed_USG_4_FD_169105 | JGI IMG/M metagenome (GOLD analysis project Ga0224501, IMG submission 169105) | Sediment microbial communities from San Francisco Bay, California, United States - SF_Oct11_sed_USGS_8_1 | ecosystem: Environmental > Aquatic > Marine > Sediment | place: USA... | reverse complement strand
CCATAGCTATGGCGCCTGCAATGTTTGGCGTGCCCGCTTCAAATTTATAGGGGAGTTGATTGTATGTGGTACCTTCAAAACTGACACGCTCAATCATTTCGCCTCCACCTTGCCAGGGTGGCATGGCATCCAATAGTGCTTTTTTGCCATACAAAACACCAATGCCCGTTGGAGCAAACATCTTGTGGCCGGAAAAAACATAAAAATCACAATCAAGCGCCTGAACATCAATCATCACATGCGGGGCTGCCTGAGCACCATCAATCAAAACTACTGCGCCTTTTTGATGTGCCAAATCAATGATTTGTTTTATCGGATTTATTACACCAATGGCATTGGAAATATGTCCAAGGGCAACCAGTTTTGTTTTATCCGATAACAGCGATTCAAAGTGCTCCAGATCCAGTTCACCATTTTCTTTTATGTTAACAGCTAACAATTTTGCGCCAACCGATTCAGCCAGCATTTGCCAGGGAACAATATTGGAATGATGTTCCAGAGTGGTAACAATGATTTCATCACCGGCATTGATATTCTGTTTTCCCCAGCTTAGTGCCACCAGATTTATCGATTCTGTTGTACCTCGAGTCCAGATGATTTCTTCTCTGGATTCAGCGTTAATAAATTGTTGGGTTTTGACTCGAGCCGCTTCAAAGTCACTGGTTGCCTTGTCAGCAAGGGCGTGAGCGCCGCGATGAACATTGGAATTGGTTGTATTGTAATAGTTCAGGATAGAATCAATAACAGACTGTGGTTTTTGTGCCGTCGCTGCATTATCAAAATAGATTAAAGGTTTGTTATTGGCTGTTTGCTGTAACAAGGGAAAATCCTGACGAACAGAATCAACATCAAAACTTCGTTTTTCATTTGATTGTTCAATTTTCATTTCTTGTGTCATATACAAATACCTGTTCTTAGCTTTGCTTTTAGTCAATATGACTCATACGTTTATCAACCAGCGATAACAAAAATTCTCTGATAACTTCATTGTCAATGCGGGTAATCAGCTCATTTATAAAACCGAGACTCAACATGGTTTTGGCCTTTTTTAATCCAATACCTCTGCTTTGCAGATAATACAATGACTTTTTATCCAGCTGCGCTACTGTCGCACCATGAGCACAGGAGACATCATCAGCATAAATTTCCAGTTCCGGTTTGGTATTGATTTCTGCCTGATTGGTTAGCAACAAATTCTTGTTATTTAAATAGGCATCTGATTTCTGTGCTTGCGGGAAAATATGAATTTTACCATTAAAAGTAGCCTTGGCTTGATCAGCAATAATACCTCTAAATATTTCATTAGTCTGACAATGGCCATTTTTGTGTTGAATATTGGTGTGATAGTCAATTGTCTCATTTCCCGATGGCAGATAGACACCAGAGAGATCGGCTGAAGCATGTTCTTGTTGATAAGCCAGATTAATATCAGTTCGATTCAATTTACTACCCAATCCCAGATAAAAGCTTTTGTAATGTGAATCCTTCATTTGATTGATATTGACTTCACTGACCTGATGAGAGTTTGCGTCTTCAAGATTCAGCCGGTAATGCTTGCAATGAGCATTTTGCGCCAGTTGAATAAAGCTCTGCTGAAGATTTAATAGAGTATTTTCAGAATCGTTCGTATTGCTATTAAACTGCTCTATCAGGGTTAACTGGCTATTAGCGCTGACACTAACATAAAGGGCATTCACTGCTAATTGATTCGCTTCACTATTCTCAAGGCCTGGGTCGCTGATATGGCGAATATAGACAGGCTTGTCGATGATCGTGTTAGCTTTAACTTCCAACAGATAGGCATTATTGGCGATAAGTTGGTTTAAATGAGCAAAAATGTTTTTATCCTGCTGTGCTAGCTGCTGCTGGAGTAATGCTTGTTGTTCACTATTTAATTTATCAATTCTTGTTAATTGCAAAGCAGGCTCATCATCATTAAATTGGTTAACCAAGATGCCATTAACAAAATCCAGTTTTATGCTATTTTCAAAATTAATAGACTGGCTTTTATGTTCAGCCTGGCCAGCCTGATGACACAGGATAAAATCGCCGGAATTAAGAAAATCAACCTGATTATATTTCCAGTGCTCATTTTTTCGGTGTGGTAAGGGAAGGGTGCAAAAAAAATCGAAAGCACGTTTTTGATTGCCTGCCAACCAACCGGCGGATGACTTTAGCAGAAAATCATCCAGCTTCAGTTTGTCTCTTTGTGAAAAATCAATTGCTACAGTCATTATAATTATGCTTCCTCTGGCAGGGTATTAATCCAGCTATAGCCTTTCTCTTCCAGCTCGAGTGCTAACTCTTTACCACCGGTTTTAATAATTTTACCGTCAGATAACACGTGAACATAATCAGGTACAATGTAATCCAGCAAGCGTTGATAATGGGTCACTACAATAAATGAGCGATTAGGATCCCTGCAGGCATTGACACCGTCTGCTACCGTTTGCAGAGCATCAATATCAAGACCTGAATCAGTTTCATCAAGAATACAAAGTGATGGTTCCAGCAACATCATCTGCAGAATTTCATTACGCTTTTTCTCACCACCGGAAAAGCCTTCGTTAACACCACGCTTAAGGAAGTTTTGATCCAGATTTACTTCTTTACTTTTTTCTCTGGCCAGCTTCATGAAAGTCACTGCATCTAGTGGCTCTTTATTCTGATAACTTCTGACCGCATCCACACTGGTTTTCAAAAATTCCATGTTACTGACACCGGGAATTTCTACAGGGTATTGGAAAGCCAAAAACAGACCTTTTTGCGCTCGCTCTTCGGTTTCAAATTCCAGTAAATCTTCACCTTTGAAATTTATCTTTCCATCAGTCACTTCATATCCTTCACGGCCAGACAAGGCATAGCCCAGCGTGCTTTTGCCTGAACCATTTGGCCCCATAATAGCGTGAACTTCACCGGGTTTCACTTCCAGTGAAAGGCCTTTCAGAATGTTTTTGCCATCAACTGTGGCATGTAAATTATCAATTGTTAACATTAAATTTCTCTGGTTTTAAATCTTATTCAATATCTTAAAATAAATGCGATAAACGCGATAAACAGAACTCTAACCAACGGAACCTTCGAGACTGACTTCCAGCAACTTTCCAGCTTCGACTGCAAACTCCATCGGCAGCATTTTAAAAACTTCCTTACAGAAGCCGTTAACTATCATGGAAACAGCCTTTTCAGCATCAATACCACGCTGTTGGCACAAAAAAAGCTGATCATCGCTAACTTTTGATGTGGTTGCTTCATGCTCAACTATAGCGCTCGGGTTTTTGCTTTCGATATAGGGAAAAGTGTGTGCCCCACATTGGTCGCCAATCAACAAGGAATCACATTGTGTGTAATTTCTGGCACCTTCTGCTCTTGGGCTCATTCTCACAAGACCACGATAAGCATTTTGGCTTTTACCCGCTGAAATACCCTTTGAAATAATTGTTGATTTGGTGTTTTTGCCCAAATGAATCATCTTGGTACCAGTATCAGCCTGTTGGTAGTTTCTGGTTAATGCGACTGAGTAAAACTCTCCAATACTGTTATCGCCCCGCAAAATGACGGAGGGGTATTTCCAGGTGATGGCTGAACCGGTTTCAACTTGCGTCCACGAAATCTTTGCATTTTTATGGCAAACACCACGCTTGGTAACAAAGTTATATATGCCACCTTTGCCATTTTCATCACCCGGGTACCAGTTTTGTACGGTAGAATATTTTATTTCTGCATCATCAAGTGCAATCAGTTCAACCACGGCCGCATGAAGCTGATTTTCATCGCGCATGGGTGCAGTACAGCCTTCCAGATAACTGACATAGCTTGAATCTTCAGCAATGATCAAAGTTCTTTCAAATTGGCCAGTTTTGGCTTCGTTAATTCTGAAATAGGTAGATAGTTCCATTGGGCATCGAACGCCTTTAGGTATATAAACAAAAGAACCATCACTAAACACAGCGGAATTTAAAGCCGCAAAGTAATTATCTTTTTGCGGAACAACACTACCCATATATTTTTTAACCAGTTCGGGATGAGAGTGTACTGCTTCCGAAATAGGGCAGAAGATAACACCAGCTTCAGCCAGTTTTGCTTTAAATGTTGTTGCAACAGATACAGAATCAAAAACCACATCCACAGCGACGCCTGCCAACACTTCCTGTTCGTGCAAGGGAATACCCAGTTTGTTGTAGGTTTCGATTAATTCAGGATCAACTTCATCAAGGCTCTTGGGTCGATCATCTATGCTTTTGGGCGCAGAATAAAAGGAGACATCTTCCAGATTGATTTTTTCATAATTCAGATGTGCCCATTCGGGTTCCTGCATGGTAATAAAGTGCTTATATGCTTGCAGACGCCATTCAAGCAACCATTCTGGTTCTTTCTTTTTATTGGAAATAAAACGAATAACCTCTTCATTCAGACCTGGAGGAATGGTTTCTGATTCAATATCGGTTACAAAACCGGCGCTATATTCACTTTTAACATAGCTATCAATTAATTCGTCTTCTGATGATTTCTCTTTTGACAATAAGTCTGGCATGATTTTCTCTAAAATAAATCGGTTTACTACTTTTTTCAGGCAATTGTATTCAGTTCAATCTTATGATTATCGTTTTGATTTGCTCTAAGTTTACGCTGTTCTTCATTTTGACGAATAAGCTGACCAATGGTGATGTCATCCAAAAATGAATTAATTCGATTACTTAAATCTACCCAGAGATTATGAGTCAAACATTGCTGTCCATCCTGACAGTTGGCACGACCTTCACAGCGAGAAATATCCATAGACTCATTCACTGCATTGATAATGTTGGCAACACTTATTTCATCAGTGGTTGCATTCAACATATATCCACCTCCAGGCCCGCGAATACTTCTAACCAGTTTTCTACGCCTTAGCTTGGCAAACAGTTGCTCCAGATAGGAGAGTGATATCGCTTGTCTTTCAGAAATTTCAGTCAAATTAACAGGGCTATCACTACTATTAATCGCCAAATCAAGCATGGCGGTGACTGCGTATCTTCCTTTTGTTGTTAATCTCACGGCGTTTCTCCACGAGTTTGATTTGAATTGCGTGTATTATAGCTTTGTTTGGATTAATAACCAAGTATTTTACTCAAGTAATTTATCCGTCTATCTACATTTATATAAGACTACTTTTTATTGATTAATTGAAGCATACTTTTAAATATCTTTGGATTTGCCGCTATTATACTGTGTCTGTTTTGAAAGTCAGGGTTTCCCTGCATATCAGCAACCATACCACCAGCTTCGGTAACTAGTAAAGCTCCAGCAGCGGTATCCCAATCACTTAATCCGTATTCCCAAAAACCATCATATCGGCCTGCGGCAACATAAGCCAGATCCAATGCAGCAGAGCCTGCTCTTCTCATATCACTACAATGAGGGTATAGTGTTTTAAATATTTTCAGGTATTCATCCAGTTGCTGCTCATTTCTGAAGGGGAAGCCTGTTGCCAGAATACTGTTTTCAATATCATTAGTGGCACTAACCCGAATTCTTCTGTCATTGTGTTGAGCACCACGACCTCGAATAGCAGTAAAGAGTTCTTCTCTTACCGGATCGTAAACCACACCAATCTCGGTTTTACCACGATAACGACAAGCTATGGAAATTGCCCAATGCGGGACTTTGTGAATAAAGTTGGTAGTGCCATCTATCGGATCAATGATCCACTGATATTCACTTTCACCTGAAACGCCGCTTTCTTCACCCAGAAAGGCATGATCAGAGTAGGAATGGGAAATAGTGTCGATAATAAGTTGTTCTGCGAGAACGTCGATATTAGTCACATAATCGTTTTTTGATTTTGATTCAATTGTACGAATTTTATCCCATTCTCTGATGACAAAACTGCCTGCCTTACGCACAGCGCGCACAGCAATAGTTAAAAAAGCCTGCATGACCAATACCTAAATTGTTTAATAGCGATTAAATACTCGTAGACTACCGAGTTGTGGCGCGATTATAACCGAAATTTTGCTGACATGAAATTAAATCAACGTCTTACGGCAATAAAAATCAATATTGAAGTTTTAAGAAAAACGCTATAGTCTTCATTTAATATAGTTCAAAAATTATAATCTTGGTTCGCAAGAAAAAGTTGATGATTGATGGAAGATAAAAAGTCTGAATTTGCCAATTATGTTGTTGATTTGCTTCAGGTTATTGGGCCGATCAGTTCAAAAAGGATGTTTGGTGGTTATGGTCTTTTTCTGGACAGTTTGATGTTTGCCTTAATTGCAGAAAATACCCTTTATCTTAAAGCGGATGATGTGAGCAAAAATAACTTCATAGAAAATGGATTGGGGCCTTTCGGTTATAGCAAAAATGGCAAGCGCTATGATATGTCTTATTATCAGGCGCCTGAAGAGGTGTTTGAATCTATGGAATCCATGAGAGAATGGGGCAATATAGCCTACGAATGTGCATTGAGGGCTGCGAGTAAAAAATCAAAATCTAAGTGAAAGGCAACTTAAACCACCATCCAGTTTTTCAAACTCGGAAACATCAACTTCTATTATTTCGTAACCTAATGATTCAATTTTTTGTCTGGTTTTGGGAAAGCCTTTGGGAGTAAGAACCTTATTATTAATCCAAAGGCTATTCGCGGCATAGGCTTCATCAGTATCAATTTCTGTCAGATTAAATTGTTGGAACTCTGATTTTGTTAAAAATTCTCCGCTAGCTAACATATTATTGTTTTCAAGATAATTTATACCGGTTTTTAAGTGAAGAAATTCTTTAAGATTGACAATCGAGCCAGTTAACCCATGTTTTTTCAGTAAAGCAATCATTTGTTCCGCGCCAGATTTGTTGGTTCTTTCAGAAAGTCCGATGTAAAAATGACTGCCGACCATCATGATGTCACCTGCTTCAACAGTACCAGGTGATTTTATGATTTCAATTTGTTGATAAAACTTTTCCAATGCCGGTTTGATAAAAGCATTTTCGCCATTACGGGATGCAGCACCAGGATTGGTCACAATAGCACAGTGTGGCGTTAGCAGCGCCACATCTTCGACAAAGGTAGAGTCCGGAAAATCTTCTAAAGCATCCAGAATCGTGACCTCAAGCCCGCAGCGTATCAGGGCGTTGATATAGCCTTCATGTTGAATGAGAGCATTCTCATAATCCGGTTTGCCCAAATTGGCAGATGTTAGTCCGTTAACCAATGATTTGGCAGGACGTCTGACAATTGCACGACTAAACATATTAATCCCTGATTATGTTTTTGAAACTTTAATATGTTTGGTTTTTATGGCATCGCGAAAACTTTTTCTGATTAAGTTTTGATAATGTAAAACACCCAGTTCTCTCTTTACACAAAGTCGACCTGGTACATAACTGCCAGAATTGAGTCCTTTTTGTACTTGCTCGCAGATATTAATATCTTCTTTTTGTACAACATGGCTGAATGTTTTGTCTTGCGCTATTAATTTTTGGGTTTCTTCACTTTCCAATTCAGTGTAGAAATAATCAAAAACAACTTTGGTTTTATTTTTCGTAATTGGAATAATTTGGTTAGTTTGCAACCTGCCAGGCAAAATATTTAACATCAGATTTGGAAAAATGCAGTAGTAATGCGCTGTACCCTTGCCATAAAAGTTATCTACCTCATTATTATGTTCGGTTAACTTGCTATATTGATAGCTATACCATGCTTTGACTTCAGTTTCATAGTTTCTGTAGTCAATCAATTGATTAAGCTCAGGGTGGATATGGGGAATATGATAGCCTTCAAGATAGTTATCCATATACACTTTCCAGTTACATTCAATAATGTATTCTTCTCTGTGACTGAAAGTCATTTCTGACAAGTTAATAGGCTTAATATTATCAGTGATGCCGGAAAGCATTTTTTCAAGAGGAACTGCTGGTTTATTAATGGAAACAAAAATAAATCCTTGCCATTCAGAAATTTCAACCTGAGGTAGATGATATTGGCAAACATCAAAATTAGGAGTAGAGCCCATTTCAGGCGCACTATTCAATTCTCCATCCAGAGAATATGTCCAACCATGATATTTGCATCTCAAAACCTTGCTATTACCATTTTCTGTTGCAACAGGACCCGCTCTGTGTCGACAAACATTATGAAATGCCTTGAGTTCATTATTTTCATTTCTGACAACAACTATAGGTAATTCCGCTATCTCACAAACAAGCTGATCGCCAGTATTACTTAGCTGATCGATATGTCCAACTAATTGCCAGTTATTTTGAAAAACCACATCATTTTCAAGAGAATAAAAACTTTCATTACAGTAAAGATCTGCTTCAAGTGCGTATGCTTCCTTAGCCTTGCTTTCTTTTAGATAGGGTTTAAGGTGTTTTTCTAAAACTTTCATATTGGCAACTCCACGTGAAATGATCGATTAATATTTTACAGTCAAATGATTTGTTTTCATTGAACCTATAGTTTTGTCTGCATTGAGTATAATAGCCAAGTTTACAATGTGCCAGAAATTGATTTTATTTCGAGAAAATCCTCAAAACCATATTCACCACATTCTCTGCCATTGCCTGATTGCTTATAACCACCAAAGGGCGCATTTAAACCACCAGTTTGCCCATTGATATATATGTTACCTGCTCTTACCTTGCTCGCAATATATTTTATAACTGAAGGATCATTGCCCTGTATATAGCCAGCCAAGCCGTAAGGCGTGTCATTGGCTATTTCGATAGCTTGATCAATATTCTTATATGGAATAACACAAAGTACAGGACCAAAAATCTCTTCTCTGGCAATACGCATTTGATTATTAACCTGACTGAATATGGTTGGTTTTATGTAATAACCTTTATCAATGCCTTCAGGTTTGCCCGTTCCACCGCAAACCAGTTTTGCACCCTCATCAATACCTGACTGAATTAAATCCTGAATTTTATTAAACTGAGCTTCACTGACAACAGGACCCATTTTTGTATTTTCATCACTTGGGTCACCTATAACAGATGCAGAAGCAAATTTTTCAGCAATAGATTCTGCTTCCAATAACATATTTTCTGGTACCAGCATTCGAGTCGGCGCGTTACAGGATTGTCCTGAATTGGTTAAGATGGAGATCACTCCGCGCTTAACAGCTTGTTCGAGATCTACATCTTCAAGCAAAATGTTGGCCGACTTACCACCCAATTCCTGAGTAACCCGCTTGATTGTCGGGGCTGCATTTTGTGCAACCAATGCTCCGGCACGAGTAGAACCTGTAAATGACATCATATCAACATCAGGATGTTTTGATAAAGCCGTACCTGCAACAGGACCATCACCGTTTACCAGATTGAATACGCCAGCGGGTACACCAGCTTCATCCAGTATTTCGGCAAATATACAAGCAGATACTGGAGCAATTTCCGATGGTTTCAGCACCATAGTACATCCAGTTGCCAATGCCGGGGAAACCTTGCAGGTAATTTGGTTTAATGGCCAATTCCACGGAGTGATCAAACCACATACGCCAATTGGTTCTTTAACAATCAGGTTATGATCCTGTTGGTATTCAAATTTATAATTCCGCAGAACTTCAAGCGCGGTTTTTATATGACCTAATCCCGCACCGGTTTGTGCCTTTGTCGCAAGACTGATTGGCGCGCCCATTTCTGTAGAGATGGCTTCAGCCAAATCATTGTATCGCTTTTTAAAGACAGTGATGATCTGTTCAAACAATTCAATACGTTCATTAACAGTAGTTGTTGAATAACTTGCAAATGCGTTTTTAGCAGCGGTTACGGCCAAATCAACATCTTTTTCATTTGCGATAGATATCTCACCACAACTTTGTTCAGTTGCAGGATTAATGACGGATAATGTTTGTTTGCTATCAGCTGCTACCCACTGACCATTGATATAAAATTTTTGATAATTGTACATAATAATATCTGAATAATTTTGACTGGTTTGAAAAGAAATAGAGATAGACAACTTAGTGCTTCTTGAAAAGATGGTCAACTAATATTTTAGATTTTTATCTTATTTGGTCTGATATTAAAAACAGTTAACAATTTTTGTCAAAATCCCATTATTCTGAAGCTCAGTTGCTATTTAAGTCATAAATGGCACATAATGCATCATCCTATCTGATGAATGATAAAGAGTAGTATCCTATGACAAAGGCATTGGGTGTATGGCGATGTTCTTCGCTGGTTATTGGTAATATGGTCGGTTCAGGGATTTTTTTATTACCAGCTTCTCTTGCACCTTATGGTGGCGTTAGTATTATAGGTTGGTTGTTAACAACCCTTGGTGCGCTAATGACGGCATTAGTGTTTGTTAATTTAAGCAGACGTTATCCAAGACAGGGTGGGCCTTATCGTTATGCCTATGAGCAATTTGGTGCCTTGCCGGCATTTGTCGTAGCCTGGTCTTATTGGGTTTCAATCTGGTGTGGTAATGCTGCCATATCTGTCGCCGCGGTCACTTATCTCAGTTTTTTCTTTCCTGTCATTGAACAAAACAACCTGATTGCAGTTGTCGTATCAATGTCTCTTTTATGGATGGTAACCTACATTAATGTTAAAGGGATTAGAGAAGCGGCGCTTGCTCAAATGATCGTCACTGTTCTAAAAATTATACCTTTGCTTTTTATAGGTGGTGCGGCATTTTTTGTTTTTGACCTTCAAGCTTTCAAACCACTCAATACTTCTGATCTGTCAATGGGTGAAGCTATAAATGCAACTGCTGCTTTAACACTTTGGGCATTTTTAGGTCTCGAATCAGCCACCATTCCGGCAGACAATGTTGATGACCCAAAAAGAACAATTCCAAAAGCAACTTTAATCGGTTTTGCCATTACAGCTTTTATCTACATTTCATGTCAGGTGGCTATTGTCAGTGTCGTGCCAAATGAGCAATTGATTACTTCCGGCGCACCATTTGCTGATGCTGCCAAAATCATCTGGGGTGGCTGGGCTGGATATTTGATAGCTGCTGGTGCAGTTTTAAGTTGTCTGGGTGCTCTGAATGGCTGGGTTTTATTACAGGGTCAAGTACCAATGACTGCAGCGAGAGATAATCTTTTACCTAATGTATTTAAGGATAATAAAAAAGATGGTGTGTCTAAATTTGCGTTAATTTTTTCCAGTATTATTATTTCTATTTTAATCTGGTTTAATTTTAGTAAAGGTATGGTGTCTTTATTTACCTTCGCCATTATGGTTTCAACACTTGGTATTTTTATGCCTTATTTACTTTCTATATTTGCCGAGATGAAGTATTTGGTAAAAAATAAAAAATTATTCAGTAATATATCAAGTAGTCTGTTTAGTGTTTTGGCCTTTCTTTATTGTGTCTGGGCTATTATAGGCATAGGGAGTAAAGCGATTGTATGGGGAGTAATTTTGATATTGGCAGGATTGCCGGTGTATTTTGGTTATCAATGGCATCGAAGTAGACATTGATAACTTTCTATCTAGATATATATGAGGTTGCTATGAAAAAAATATTAGTAATAAGCTTGTTGCTGTTTTCAACTCTGGCTTCAGCAAATACAGTTAAAGAACAACTTTATGATCTGTTCGATCAGGATTGGCAGTTCAGGCTGGAACAATCTCCCATGATGGCGACCAGACAAGGTTTGCGTAATAGCAACCATTTACTGGAAGAGGTATCAGAAGAAAGTTTTAATAAAAGAGGAGAGAAAACAAAAGCATTTTTAAAAGCGCTGGAAGAAATTGATTTTAACAAGTTGAATGAAACAGACAAAATCAATTATCAAATTTTTAAAACCCAGTTGCTATGGCGTTTATCTGAAATTGAATTTAAGAGCTATCAAATGCCGTTTTTGTCTGATTCAGGCTTTCACACCCAGATCATGCGATTGCATCAACAGGTACCGCTGCAAAATGAAAAAGATTACCAAAATTATATTGCACGCCTGAAAGCTGTTCCTCGTTATTTTGACCAGCAGATAAAGAATATGCGTAAAGGTTTGAAAAGAGGCTATTCAATGCCAAAGGTTGTTATGAATGGTTTTTCTGATGTAATAAAAAAAGCCTATGATGAGGGTGTTTCTAAAAGTCCATTTTTACAGGCATTTAACAATATGCCTGATAGCATCTCATCCAGATCACAAAAACAGTTAAAAAAGCAGGCAGAAAAAGTGATAGCCAATGAGGTGTTTCCTGCTTTTAAGGAATTGTATACGTTTTTTGAAGAAGAATATATTCCAAATACCAAGCAAAGCTTGGGCGCGTATGATTTTCCTGATGGCAAAAACTATTATCAGGCACAAATAAAAAATTATACAACCCTTGATCTGACGGCTGAAGAAATTCATCAAATTGGATTGAAGGAAGTGGCGCGCATTCGCAAGGAAATGGAAGCTGTTATTAAAGAATCAGGTTTTAACGGTAGTTTTGCAGATTTTTTAGATTTTTTAAGAAATTCGCCGCAATTTTACGCAAAATCGGAACAGGATTTGTTAAAGGAAGCCGCCTATATAGCAAAAAAAATGGATGGTAAATTGCCTAAACTTTTCACCAGATTACCCAGGCAACCCTATGCGGTTGAGCCTGTTCCTGCGGCTATGGCACCTAAATACACCACTGGACGATATGTGTCTGCACCATTAAACAGTGACAGACCTGGTACTTACTGGGTGAATACTTATGCTCTGGATAAAAGACCGCTTTATGCACTTGAAGCACTGACTTTACATGAAGCTGTGCCTGGTCATCATTTGCAGGGAGCGCTTAATCAGGAACTGGAAGATGTGCCAAATTTCAGACGTTACTCTTATATTTCAGCCTTTGGCGAAGGCTGGGGACTATACAGTGAAAAACTTGGACTCGAAGTGGGTTTTTATCAGGACCCTTATAGTAACTTTGGTCGATTAACTTATGAAATGTGGCGAGCAGGGCGTTTGGTTATAGATACAGGTATTCATGCCAAGGGCTGGACAAGAGAACAGGCTATCAAATTGTTAGAGGAAAACTCTGCCTTATCAACTCATAATATCAGAACCGAGGTGGATCGTTATATTAGTTGGCCAGGTCAGGCTTTGGCATATAAATTGGGTGAATTGAAAATTCTGGAATTAAGAGCCAAGGCCGAAAAAGCATTGGGAGATAGTTTTGACCTTAGACTGTTTCATGATGAGATATTGAAAAATGGTTCTATTCCTTTGGATGTGCTTGAGCAGCAAATTAATAATTACATTAAACAAAACAGAAAATAGCCGATTTAGTTTAGGTAATCTGCAAAAAAAAGAGGAGCATAGGCTCCTCTTTTTTTATTTAATTCTTTGTATTATGAAAAAGAGAACCAGCCAGAACTTCCAAATATACTTTGGTGAATTGTTTTGGCATCTATATCATGGCTAGTGCTGGATAAACTTTTGCTGATTAACAAGTTTACGCCTTCTTTAGCCAGATTAATAGTTTCAGGCTTATTGCATAACTTATCTGCTGAATCCTTTAATATTGCAACACTGGGCCGCAACTTTGCATTCTCAGGCTGCTCTAAAACTATAGCAACTGATTTGTCGTTTAATTCAACAAGACTGCCAGTAGGATAAACTCCGATTGCCTGAATAAATGATTCAACCAATTCCAACTGGAACAAGTTTCCACGGATATTGTATAAATGTGAAATTGCTTCTGATGGTGTCATAGCTGCAGCATCTGAAGAGTAAGGGTTGATTAATTGCTCGTAGTAATCTGCAATACCTGCAACACGCGCGAGAAATGGTATTTTGTTACCAATCAAATTGCGAGGGTAGCCTGTTCCATTGTTTCTTTCACAGTAAGAAGCAATGATGTAATTGATCTGATGATTTGGTGAAAACATTTGTTTTGTTTCAGCCAAGGTCAGAGATACGTGTTCATTGAATTGTTGCACTTCATTTGCGCTGCTTCTATTTTTAAGAAGTGCACTGTCAATTTTGGTTTTACCGATTGGAGCCAATAACAGCGCAGTTCCCAAATCATGCAAATCAGATTCTGAAAGACCAAGATGTCGTGCAAATATTAAAGCCCATATTGCGCTTCTTACAGCTTGTTGGTGTAGTTTTTCACTTGCAGTATTGATTCTACATAACCATGCCAGAGCGTCAGGGTTACTGATGACACTTTTTACCATAGCATTTGAAGCTACAGTAATTTCTTTAATTTCAAAAGCGCCATTATTTTGAATTCTTTCGTATATATCAGCCATCTGAGTGGTGATCTTGTCATACATTTGAGCAGAAGCTTTAACTTCTTTTTTCATCTTGTTTAAAGCTTGGTATGTAGTAACTCTAGGCTTGAAACGAGCTTTCTCTTTCATCAAACGAAGAGTTGCAGCATCAAATTGTGCTTCACCCTTACCAGGTTTTGCATTAGAGGTGATATTTAGTTTGGCAGCAACATCAACTTTACTTCGTTTAATATCAACATAAACTTTATTGCAATAGTGAGACAAGAGCTCAAGCTCTTCATCTTTTGTGATTTGGAAACCCTGGATAGGAAAAGGCGTTTGAACCCACGGCACGTCCAGACGGGACACATACATGCCTAAGGTTAAATCTTCTACTAATGTCTCTTGTGTATCGAGATGCATTTTCGGATGCCTTTCAAGTTGCTGCTACATCCATCCTGAACTACAAACACAATCCCTTGTTTTAGAATAATAAAACAAAACTGTAAAAAAATGTGGAACCAGTTCACATTTTCATTTGTTTTTGAACAAAAAACGAACCATTTATCAATTCGGTTAATGGTGCATTTAAAACTCAATCAATAGCGCCAAAATCATACTTGCTTTTTAGACTAAAAACAATTTTTTTCAGCTTAAAATCGTATAACAGCACTATAAACACAAACATCTTGTTAAATCTAGCAAAGATTATAAGAATTAGCCATAATTTTTTTTTGATTAATATATATATGTTTTTAATTTATTTGGGTTTATTGGCAATGAGTATTGCTCTTGTTGGAGCCTGATAGCCCTCAACTGTTAACGTTTTCTCGTTATTCAAATAATCTTCAAGAGAATGAAAATGCATCCAGTCTGTTTTTCTTTGTTCTTCATAGCTTGTTCTACTTATATCAACAGTCCGAATGTTTATAAAACCGCTTCTTCTCAACCAGCGCTCCAGTGCTGTAACTGAAGGAATAAACCAGACGTTTCTCATTTGAGCATAACGATCTTCCGGTACCAATACCGATGTCTCATCACCATCAATAACCAGTGTTTCAAGAATCAACTCACCACCTTTGTTTAATTGAGACTTGAGCGCTAATAAATGATCTATCGGTGAGCGTCTGTGGTATAGGACGCCCATGGAAAATACAGTATCAAACCCTTTTAATCCATCACTTACAAACATTTCGGTATCTGGCATATCTTCAAGAGTAAGTGGTAGTAGATGTACGGGGATGTCTGAAAGATACTTTTTAAATATAGAAAATTGCCCCAAAAACTTTTGCGACGGGTCGATCCCCAAAACCAGTTTTGCACCTTCACCATATATACGCCAACAGTGGTAGCCATTTCCACAGCCAACATCAAGAACGGTTCTGTTTTTTAGCGAGGAAATATGAGGTAAAACCCTGTTCCATTTCCAGTCTGAGCGCCATTCTGTATCAATATGAATACCAAAAAAGTCAAATGGGCCTTTCCTCCATGGGTGCAGTTTTTTCAATGTGTTAGTCAATTCTTCAACATTGATTCCATGGTTAATTAAATTGTCTTTGCTACCAATGGAAACTCTCTTCTTTAATTCAAATTCGCCTGGCTGAATTATCGGTAGTGATCTAATAATATTTTCCCATTCAGAAAGTTCGCCATGGGTATAAGATTGAAACTTTTTATCCACTGTTTCCAATAGAATGTCAGTTAATGCTGATATGGATGATTTCAATAAATCATGTCGAAATTGTTGTTTGTCAATCATTGTAATTATCAAATCTTGTAGTTATTTAATGGCAATTATTGAGACAAAGTTATATTGTTGAAACCAGCAGTCAATATGTTTAAAGCCAGCATCTTTTAAATTGTATATATGTTGCTCAAGGGTTTGTGGTATTAAAACATCTTCCAAAGCATCCCTTTTTTGACTGATTTCAAGTTGGCTATATCCGTTGTCGCTTTTAAACTGGTGGTGTAGTTTATTAATCAATTGATTAATTGTTTCATCTTCAAAGCATATTTTTTCAGATATTAATAAAACACCATCATCATTCATTCCCTGATAAATTTCTCCGAGTAATGAAGTTCTGTCATTGGTGGGAAGAAACTGCAAGGTAAAGTTCAATACGACCATTGAGGCATTAGTGATGGAAATATTTTGTATGTTGTCATGAATAAGTTCAATATTACATTTGTGTTTGAATGCGTCTATGTGAGGTTTGCATTTTGCCAGCATAGCATCTGAGTTATCAACCGCAACAATTGTCACATCTTGATGTTGAATCCCTTCACTCATAGCCAGACTTGCTGCCCCTAAAGAACACCCCAGATCATAACAATTGGTATCAGGTTTGACAAAATGACTTGAAAGGCGAGTTATGTTTCTTAATATTTTGTCGTAACCTGGAACCGAGCGTTTAATCATATCAGGGAAAACTTCGGCAACTGAATGATTAAAACTAAAGGGTTGTCCAGATTGTTGGCTAGCATACAAATTGTCAATTTTGTCATTCATGAGAATATTTCGCATTAATTGTAAAGCAGGTTTAGACATTTAAAAGACAGGTCAAATCAGTTTCCTGGATGGGTTGTTTACCTTTTCCATATTCAAAAACATAACCGGCAAGATTATTGGTTTTGCAAAAGGTTATTTGATTGTCATTTATCCGCAAGGCAGAACCTTCGGGCAAAGCGATAACTTTTTGCGTCTGGTTAATCTGTAAAAATTCCAACAATCTATCCTCTCGAGTTTCACCTTGATGTCCAGGTGGATTACCATCGATATAATGAGGATTAATTTGAAAAGGCAAAAGATTTAATGCCTTAAAACTTTCTGGCTGAATAACAGGCATATCATTAGTTGTATAAATACCAGGAGAAACGATGTTCGAACCTGCACTCCAACCCAAATATGGAACGCCTTGCATGATCTTTTTTCTGATCACATCAATCAAATTATATTGTTGAAGTTGAGAGAGAAGATGAAATGTATTTCCTCCGCCGACAATTATAGCTTCAGCCTTTTCAATAGATTGGGGCATGTTTTCAGATAGATGAATCGATTCAATCGTAAAGCCCCATTGCTCAAAAACCTGAGAAACTTTAAGAGTGTATTCATCGTAATTTATAGTCACACCTGCAAAGGGAATAAACAGGCAGTGGCAACTTTTTGCTAGAAAACTTTTAATAAATGATTCAGCATGAATCAAATAGTCATCAGAATCTGTTTTGGAGCTACTCAATAATAATAGGTTCATAAACGTATTCAGGTAAATTTTAAGAACAGATATTTTAACCTTAAACAGCTAAATATGCATCAGCTGAGATTATTCGTATTGTAAACCTAAAAGAGTATTATCAATGGCAAGTTTAACCAGTAACTCTCTTTCATCCCAGTCTATTGATGGTAGATTATAAAATGAACCATAGATGCCATAGATTGAGACGCTGATAATTTTAGAGACCATTAAACTATCTTTACCGGGAAATATTTTCTGGTCAATACACGCCTGTGCATTATCTCTGATCAGTTGGAGATAGTTTATTGATGCCGATGTATCATTGATGTTAAAACTTTCTTCCTGATGGATCGGGAAATCCTGTGTAGCAATTCCCAGTTGATAGCTTTTTGGATTATTGATCCAGTAGTCCACGCTACGTTGCATAATGTAGCGTAATGATTTCAGAGGGGCATTTTTATAATCTTTGGGTGGCGTGGTGAATTGATATAATTCTGTCGCAATATCATCCCAAAAATGTTTAAGGATTTCTTTTTTATTTTCAAAATAATAATATATTTTTGTGGGAGCGAACCCTGCCTTTGCAGCAATCTTACGCATACTGGTATTTTCATAACCATCATTGATAAAAAGATCTCTGGCAATATTGATTATCTCATTTCTGATTAATTCTTTTTGTTCAGGAGATAAAGATGGTCTGCCTATTTTTTTTTTAATCATTTATGCCGCTACCACACTTGTACAGTTATATCGCTTGTAAACAAAGTTACTTGTTATGCTCAAAAACATCGGTTCACAAAACATAATGGGATGTTATGCTGTCTAATATAACACAAGCACTCTAAAAGAAAACATTGTTATAATAAGACATTATTGCAATATCGTTTTATATTCAAGTCAACTGGTTGTTTATTTTATCGAATATTTTTTATTGAGCAACCATTGATACTATATCAAAATAAACTTCCTGATAATAAATTTCAATTTGCTATATCCTGTGAATATCAATCAGTCAAAAAAAAGAAAAATGATCCAGATCAGGGTTTCCTTTTTCAAAACTGGTATTCTATGCACCATGAGGTTACTGTAAAACTGTAATATTGAGCAAAATGAAATGGCAAATCAGGAGATAAAATTGAAACCATTTGGACAATTAGAGTGGGATGAGAAACTACTTAAAAAGTATAATATCGCGGGTCCAAGATATACATCCTATCCTACAGCACTCGAATTTACAGAAGATTATAGTTTAGACGATTATTTAGTGTGCCTGAATAGTTTAGCTGAAGACAAGTCTCTGTCTTTATATATTCATGTGCCTTTCTGTCAAAATATTTGTTATTACTGTGCGTGCAATAAAATTATCACCAAGCACAAAGACAAGGCTGAAAAATACGTTCAGTATCTTATCAAGGAAATTGAACTGGTTAGTAAAGAACTATCTGCCAAAACCTTGCGTCAGATTCATTGGGGTGGGGGAACACCAACCTATTTATCCATGTCTCAGATGAAGAGAATTATGGATGTGATTTATGCCAATTTTGATGTGCCGCAAGAAGATTCCACTGAAATCTCTATTGAAGTTGATCCCAGAGCGTTAAATATTGAAGATATTAAAACCTTGTCTGAGATGGGGTTCAATAGAATGAGCATGGGCGTTCAGGATTTTGATCCAAAAGTGCAACAATCTATCAACCGTATACAATCCTTTGAAATGACCAATGAAATGGTTGTCGAAGCCAGAAAGTATAATTTCACTTCGATAAATCTTGATTTGATTTATGGTTTGCCCTTACAAACGCAAGAAACTTTTAAATCAACGCTCGAAAAAGTTATTACAATTTCTCCTGACAGAATTTCGGTGTTTAACTATGCTCATTTGCCCCACAGATTTAAGCCACAAAGAAAAATAAATAGCTATGAGCTGCCAAGCCCAACTGAAAAACTCAACATTTTTGAGTACATAATTAAAACACTGCAAGGCGAAGGTTATTTATACATTGGCATGGACCATTTCGCCAAACCGGATGACGAATTGGCTATTGCACAAAATAACAAATGTCTGCATCGAAATTTTCAGGGATACACAACCCATGAGGAATATGAATTAATCGGGGTCGGAGTTTCATCCATTGGTTCTATTAATAACCAATATCACCAAAATGTCAGAGATGTTGATTCATATTACGAAGCTCTGGATCAAAATAAAATACCCAGCTGGCGTGGTGTTGGAATGTCTTATGATGATCTGGTCAGAAAGGCAGTGATATTTTCATTGATATGCCATTTTGAAGTGATTAAAAAAGATATTGAAGAAAAATTTGACATCAATTTCGATCAATATTTTAAAAATGAATTGGAAATGTTGTCTGTTTATATTGATGACAGGTTGGTAGAGCTGGATGATGAAGGTATTTACGTCACTAATCGAGGCAGACTGCTTATCAGGAACATATGTATGACTTTTGATGCCTATCTAAATGAGTTGCAGGTTATAAACAGTTTTTCTAAAGTAATTTAGAAGAAAAAACTAAACAAACTCAATATATTTCGGTTATAATAGAACAAATAATGGTCATTGAAGTGAGAATAAAGTTTGTCATCCGGAACTCCTTTACACAGTGAAATTCGTTGTCAGACCTGCAGTATAAGAAAATTATGTTTGCCGGTTATGTTGGCTGAGTCAGAAATTGAACATCTTGAGAATATTGTTCAAAGAAAGAAAATTTTAAAGAAAGGTGAGTTTCTTTATCATGCCGGCGATCATTTTGAAGCGATTCATGCGATCCGTTCAGGTAGCCTGAAGTCATACACCATCAGTTCTGATGGAACAGAGCAAATTACCGGTTTTCACTTGCCTGGCGAGATTGTCGGTCTTAATGCTATTAGCCATTCTACTTATCCCAGCTTTGCCAAGGCATTAGAAACATCTCTGGTTTGTACAATACCGTTTGATAAATTAGAGACGCTTTCGAGAGACATTCCCGGTTTGCAAAAACAGATTTTTCATGTGATGAGTAATGAAATCAGAGATGAGCAGAACTTGATGATGCTGCTAAGTAAAAAGAATGCTGATGAAAGATTTGCAGCGTTTATCATGAACTTATCTGCCAGATATGGGCGAAGAGGATTGTCCAGTAAAGAATTCCAGCTAACCATGACAAGAAGTGATATTGGTAATTATTTGGGTTTGGCGGTCGAAACAGTTAGCCGTTTAGTGACCAGATTACAGGGTAATGGTTTGATTGGCATTCAGGATCGTTATATCCAGATTACCGATATGGATGGTTTAAGTGCTCTGGCCGGAACCTCTTGTCATCATTAAAGAGACTGTCAGCTAACAAGAACAATAACTGATTGATTTTTATATTTCATTCAAACATTTAATTCTGTTGTTTTCACTATGCAAATTGATAAATCTCAGATTAGTGGATTAATTCTGGCTGGTGGTCGAGGCAGAAGAGTTGGTGAGCGTGACAAAGGATTAATAGCGCATAAAGATAAACGTCTTATAGAACATCAGGTTTTATGGCTTTCCAGACAGCTTGATTCAATTTTTATCTCTGCAAATCGTAACCATAAAGATTATTTGTCTTTTGGTTACCCTGTCATCAGTGACGGTGATATAGAATGTTATATTGATAATGCGCATTCTGATTTTGCAGGACCTTTAACAGGTGTTCTTTCGGGATTTGCTAACTCACAAAACGAATGGTTGTTTGTATTACCTGTAGATCAACCAGATTTACCCGCCAATTTAATACAAATAATGACAGACTATATACACAGAAATGAGTTAAATAATTACGTGTATTGTATGGAAACAGAAAGTCGAGAACATTATTTACCCTTGTTGATTAATAGAAAGTGTCTGGCTGCATTGATAGATTTTATAACTCACGGAAAAGCCAAAATTTCAGAGTTTCTTTCTTTATTAAATACCGGGATATTTAATCCGGATTTAAACGAATCTCATTTTACCAATCTTAACAATATTGATGATTTTGTGGACTTGGACTAGCCAAATAACGATAGATCAAGGATAATCGCGCATTATTTTTATGCGGAACACTATTGTGAGTTCAGAATCAAATCTAAGACGTACCTTTGCTATTATCTCCCACCCCGATGCCGGTAAAACAACTATCACTGAAAAATTGCTGCTTTTGGGTAAGAAAATACAGGAAGCAGGAACTGTAAAGGGGAAAAAGTCTGGTAAACAGGTAACCTCAGACTGGATGGAAATGGAAAAGCAAAGAGGTATTTCTGTCACGACTTCTGTCATGCAGTTTCCTTATAATGGAAAGGTGGTCAATCTGCTTGATACACCGGGACATGAAGATTTCTCTGAAGATACCTATCGCACCTTGACTGCTGTTGATTCAGCATTAATGGTGATTGATAGTGCTAAAGGTGTTGAAGACAGGACTATCAAGCTGATGGAAGTCTGTCGTTTGCGAGATACGCCGATTACAACTTTTATGAACAAGCTGGACAGGGATATCAAAGATCCAATCGAATTGATGGATGAGGTTGAAGAGGTTTTGAATATAAAATGCTCTCCTGTTACCTGGCCAATTGGTATGGGTAAGCAATTCAAGGGTGTCTATCATATTCTTGAGGACCGGATTTATTTCTATCAATCCGGTCAAGGGCATACTATTCAGACGGTTGATACTATAGATGGTATTAATAATCCGGAGCTGGATCAAAGAATTGGCTATTTGGCTAGTGAATTAAGAGAAGAACTTGAACTGGTGTTGGGCGCCAGTCATGAATTCGATCTTCAGGCGTTTCTTAAAGGTGAATTAAGCCCTGTTTTTTTTGGTACCGCATTAGGTAATTTTGGGGTAACACAAATGTTAGACGCCTTTGTAGAATGGGCGCCGCCGCCACTCAGCCGACAATCAGATTTACGTGAAATAAAGTCAGAAGAAGAAAACTTTAGTGGATTTGTGTTTAAAATTCAGGCCAACATGGATCCTGCGCACAGAGATAGAATAGCCTTTATGAGGATATGTTCAGGCAAGTATCAAAAGGGCATGAAAATGCATCATGTTCGCTTAGCCAGAGATGTTCAAATTTCCAATGCAGTAACATTTTTAGCCGGTGACAGGGCTAATCTTGAAGAAGCTTGTGCAGGCGATATTATTGGTTTGCATAATCATGGTACCATTCAAATTGGAGATACTTTTACTGAGGGTGAACTCTTTAAATTTTCCGGCATTCCCAATTTTGCACCTGAGCTATTCAGGAGAGTTAGATTAAAAGACCCTCTAAAAAACAAGGCGTTACTAAAAGGATTAATACAATTGTCAGAGGAAGGTGCAACTCAGGTATTCAGACCTACCGATTCCAACGATTTGATATTAGGTGCTGTCGGGGTGCTTCAATTCGAATTGGTTGCACATCGTTTATTGCAGGAATATAAGGTGAATTGTATTTTCGAGCCTGTGTCTATCTATACTGTACGATGGATAAGCTGTGACGATGAGAAGCAATTGCAAAACTTTAAAAATAAGGTATCAGATAATCTTGCATTAGATGGTGGTGACAATTTATCTTATCTGGCACCTACTAAAGTCAATCTAAATTTGATACAGGAAAGATGGCCGGATATTACGTTTAGTGAAACCCGTGAACATTAAGGCTGCTAAATAGAATATTTTTATATATACTCTATGTTTCAAAATAAAAATTGATAAAATGTGTTTGACTTAAAATCATAGAACAATAATCGGACTTCAGGTTGTGCCATGTTAAACCAGTTAAAGCTTTTCGATTCACATTGTCATCTGGATATGCCGGAATTTGAAGGCAATATAGATGCAATAGTATCAAAATGCGAGGAAGTAGGAATAGGTGGAATATTAATGCCTGGCGTTACCAAGGATAGCTGGAGACGCATCAAGCAAATTTCAGCCAGAAAACCAATTTGCCATGCTGCATTGGGTTTGCATCCCATGTTTGTCGAAAAACATCACGAAAAGCATTTACATGATCTTGAAATGTCTTTTTCTTTAGGGGATGTGGTTGCTGTTGGTGAAATTGGTCTGGATTTTTACGAATCAAAAAATAATAGTGAGCTGCAAATAAAATATTTTGAAGCTCAAATCGATATTGCAAAAAATGCAAATTTACCTGTTATTTTACATGTTAGAAAAGCTCACGATCATGTGTTGCAAATTTTAAAAAAACATAATTTTTCTATTGGTGGCATAGTTCATGCCTTCAATGGCAGTGAAATTCAGGCTGAAAAGTACATTAATATGGGGTTTAAATTAGGTTTTGGTGGTGCCATGACATTTCCCCGAGCCGCCAAATTACACAAACTGGCTGCTTCGCTTCCATTAGAAAGTATTGTTCTGGAAACCGATGCACCTGATATGCCACCAGCAACCTGTAAAACACCTTTTAACACACCGTTACATCTTTACGATAATTTTAGAAGTTTTGTCTCTTTAAGGAATGAGCCAGCTTCTGTTTTGGCCAAGCAAACAACGTTGAATGTTCAGTCAGTATTGCGCCTGAATAGCTAATTAATAACCATCTGATGCAGATACAACTACATATTATTCAAGTATATTTGTGAATAATGTGGTTATGGGTTACATTTTTTCAATAGAAGAGTTTTATCTTTGTTATTAATGATATAGACTTGAAATCAGTTTCGTCTCGAAGGCTAATATAATGCAAAATATATCTTCAGAAAGCACAGCTTTTGGAACTGATTTGTTAACTGTTTTAACCAGATTGGAAAAGTCAGGTTTGCTTGAATTGGAGCAATCTCGCGATGCATTGCGAATTTTGCGTCAAAAACCTTCAAAAGCTCACCCAATAAATCTCATTGCCGGTTTGAAGCTAAAATCAAAATCCACTGGAAAAGAATTAAAAGCAGAATTTTTGAGTGAATGGTTTGCTGACCAATATCAACTGCCTTATGTTCGACTGGATCCTCTAAAAATAGATGTGGATGCAGTGACTTCAGTAATGTCAAAGGCTTTTGCTATAAGACACAATATACTGGCATGTGACGTAAATAATAACCATGTCACTGTTGTTGTGCTTAATCCTGAAGAGGTAAGTTGGGAGCAAGGGTTAACCCACATATTAAGAAAACCGGTTAAACGCGTTTTTGCTAATCCTGAAACGGTGATCCGCCTGCAACAGGATTTTTATAATTTAAGCCATTCAATGAAAGGCGCATCTGGTGAGAAGTTGCAGCGCCCCAAATTGAGTAATCTTGAACAACTTCTTGAAGTAGGAAATATTGGAGATATAGATGCCAATGATCAGCATGTTGTTCAAATTGTTGACTGGCTATTGCAATATGCCTTTAGTGAACGCGCCAGTGATATTCATATTGAGCCGCGAAGAGATGTAGCTAACATTCGATTGAGAATCGACGGTGTCTTGCATAAAGTATATGAAATGCCAGATAACATCGCTGCTGCTGTTGTGGCGAGATTTAAAATATTAGGTCGTATGGATGTAGCAGAAAGAAGAAAGCCTCTTGACGGACGTATTAAAACCAAAACACCGCAAGGGCTTGAAATTGAACTGCGCCTTTCAACTTTACCAACCGCTTTTGGTGAGAAGCTGGTTGCAAGAATATTTGATCCGACTGTTTTGCTACGTGATTTTAAGGATTTGGGTCTGAATGCTGATACTGAAAAATTGTGGCTTGAGATGTCAAGGCAGCCTAATGGTATAGTCCTTTTAACAGGGCCTACTGGTTCTGGTAAAACAACAACGCTTTACACCACTTTGAAGTTGATAGCCACACCAAAAATAAATGTTTGTACCATTGAAGACCCGATAGAAATGGTTGAGCCTGCATTTAATCAGATGCAGGTGCATCACGATATTAATGTTGATTTTGCAACGGGAGTGAGAGCGCTGTTAAGACAAGATCCTGACGTTATTATGATTGGTGAGATCAGGGATAAGGAAACTGCAGAAATGGCTATTCAGGCGTCTTTAACAGGCCATTTGGTTATTTCAACCTTGCATACCAATGATGCTGCTTCAGCAGTAACCCGTCTTATGGATATTGGATTGCCTTCATATCTGATTAATGCAACCTTGTTGGGGGTGATGGCTCAGCGTTTGGTGCGTACACTCTGTACCCATTGTAAAAAAGAAGTTGAAACAGATAAAGTCGCATGGCAAGAACTGACAACCGGATTTGACATGCCTGTGCCAGCAAAAATTCATCAGCCTCAAGGCTGTGATGAATGCCGTCATTCAGGATATTCAGGGCGAATTGGTATATATGAATTGATGAAAGTATCATCAGATATTAAATCTTTGATATCCACTGCAGGGGAGTCTGAACCAATCAGGAATCAGGCTTTAAAAAATGGTATGTCTTTATTGCGCATAAGTGGCGCACAAAAAGTCGTTGAAGGTATCACCACTATAGATGAAGTAATGAGAGTTGCTTCGCCATCGATGGAAACATAAAAATAGCAATAGCTTTAAAATCAGGAACAAGGTTTGACACATATCATCACTATAGCCGGAGCATCAGCATCGGGCAAAACTACTCTGGCGACACAATTACAAGTTTGGCTTGATACACATTACAAATCTCAGGTTTGTGAAATTATTGCCCAGGATAGTTATTACCATGACCTCTCGCATCTTGAATTCGAGGAAAGAGCGGCAGTCAATTTTGATCATCCTAATTCACTGGATCACCAGTTTTTATATCAACAATTATCTGAGCTAAAAAATGGTCATGCTGTTAAGGTGCCAAATTATTGTTATAAAACTCACCAAAGAACTGAAGAATTAAAAACGACTCATCCTTTACCGTTTGTTATAGTTGAAGGCATTCATACCAATTTTGACCAACAAATTGTTGATTTGTGTGACTATAGAATTTTTGTTAAAACTGATTTGGATATCTGTCTTGCCCGTCGGATTCACAGGGACATCCATGAGAGAGGGCGCACTGTTGATTCGGTTATTAATCAATATGTTACAACAGTAAAACCCATGTATGAAAAATATGCAGCACCTAAAGAATCAGTTGCAGATATCGTTATTGATGGTTCTATCAGTATCAACGAGATGCGAGAACAAGCCATTTCGCATCCAAAATTTCAAAAATTAATTAAACAAACATAAAAATAACGGATTTAATATTTTAGGGTTGAATCATACTCACTTACTTAAATATTTGGTTAAGACAATCTGCCAATCTGATACCCGCTTTGTACAATTGTTGTTTGACTAAAGGGTAGTGTTGGTAGTAATACTGATAGCCCAAATTATTTTCATCATACTGGTAAGGTTCTTTTCTTAAGGATAACGATTCATTTAGCCAGCTTAAGGGATCAACAGATTTCGATGCTATCTGAGAAGTTTGGTTATGACTGACAAAATCAGCAAGTTCAGAGAAACTTAATTGGCTGGAATCAATAATGTGCTCATCCCAGACTCGATGAAGATTGGTCTTTTTGCCAAACCACTTTACATCAACTTTATTACCACCGAGGTCATGATAGTAACCAACATGCAATGGCTGATGAAGATCGCCAATCAGGTGTATCAAAAATTTTAAGGCAAATTGTTTTAGTTCTGTTTTTTCTTTAAGTGTATCCAGTGAACCAAAATAAGATTCCAATCCTTTGGTAACGCCATTCTGCGGTATTTTTTCATCTTTTAAAATTGCGATAAAAGTGTTGATGGCCTGATAAATGTCGCCTTTAGTATTCTTCCTGGACTTCTGATAGCTGATGTTGTCATCGAGATTAACATAGTGCCAACTCGATGCATGCTTCTGCCAAAGTGGATGTGGGTCAGAACGCATAAAATCGGCCCATACTGAAACTTCTGCCAGGCTATCATCTCCAAGTAATTCTTTGACTTTAAGTTTTGCAGTTTCTGTCAAATGTTGCTCTGCAATCAAACCTACAGTTCTATGTCCGTTTTTTCCAAAAGCTGATACATCAAAATGAAAACTTAAAAAGCCAATGGTAACAAGCGTAATAAAGATTTTTTTTGTCATCGTCATTTCCCTTAATCGAATTATCCGCTTATGTTATTGCATAATTTATTGAATGTAAAAAGATATTGATTAGAATGTAACCTTCACATGAGTATTGTTAGGGAGACATATAAAGTGAGAATAAATAACAAAATAAAGTTAATTTCAGGTAGGTTCCTCATCGTCTTATCGTTGTGCACAGGTTTTATTTCAGGTTGTGCCAATAATATTCCTAAACAACAGAATGCAGGTTCATTTAGTGATAAAAGTATAGAAACTATTGCATTAGGCTCATGCCTTAATCCTCATAATGACCAAACTATCTGGCAATCGGTAGAGGCTACTAATCCCGATTTGTTTCTTTTTTTGGGAGACAATGTCTACGCTGACAGACTTGATGGAAAGTGGCTTCCTGTAGCAACAGAAGAATCTTTTAAAAAGTCATATCATGCTTTATTAAATAATGTCCATTATCAAAGATTATCTAAAAGGATCCCTGTATTTCCAATATGGGATGATCATGATTATGGACAAAATGATGGCGGAGCAGAAAACCCGGTTGCTGCATTGGCAAAGGATTTCTTTTTATCAAGTTTCAATCTTCCACAAGCGTCTGAAATCAGAAAAAGGCAAGGGGTTTACTATTCCAAAATTAAAGGCGAAGAGGGGAAAAGGGTGCAGTTAATATTTTTGGATACCCGAAGCTTTAGAACAGATTTAACCAAGGCAGAGCCAGGCAATAAAGAAGGTTATCAAAGATATCAACCTTCTTCAGACCCACAGCAGAATATGCTGGGTGAGGTGCAATGGAAATGGCTTGAAGAAGAGCTAAATAAACCGGCTGATCTTAGAATTATTGCTTCTTCGATTCAGGTTTTAGCCGAAGATCATGGTTGGGAACGTTGGGGAAATTTTCCAAAAGAGCGCCAGCGGTTTTTTGATTTATTAACGCAAACAAATGCAAAAGGGGTTGTACTGGTTTCCGGAGACAGGCATCAAAGTGGTCTTTACTTTAAAGCAGGGAAAACACCATATCCTTTGTACGAATTAACTGCCAGCTCACTTAATATGCCAATTCCAAATGTAGATAAAGAAATGGATTCTACTCAGGTTGGATATCTGGTTAGCGAGGCCAGTTTCGGATTGATACATCTGGATTGGGAAAACAGAGCTTTGACATTAGAAATTCAGAATAAGGCTAATAAAACGCAACGTTCCATAATGGTTCCATTTTCCGAAATTCAATAGTACTGAGAAATAAAAAAGCCGAGGCGAACCTCGGCTAAAAACACACTCGCTAGAGTTTAGAAGGTGTATTTAACACCAATTTTAATTTTCCAGGTTGATTCAAACGCATTGAATCTATTAGAATCATTTCTTACTCTATCAATAACATATTGGCCTTGAGCATTAATAGAATCAACATCATAGAGTCTTTTAGTATTGAATGTATTATCAACAACTTTACCTTTAGAACTATCAACAAAATTCAGGAAGTTATCAATTATGATAGTGAAAACGCCTTTGTGGCCATCTTTAAATCCTGGTATTTCCCGATTATAGCTTACATCAAGACTATTAACCCAAGGTGAAGTGCCAGTACCTTTTGGCGCATAACCACCTGCATATTTTTCCAGTCCAGCGGCTTTAATTGCATCCATTAAATCATCTTCTAATCCTGGTATAGCAGGATCATATGTTACATTTGGATCATTACGAGTTGGAATGTAAGTAGTATAATCTCCACCAAATAAACTTGGGCTAACACCAGGATTGAGACCTGTAGCAGCAAAGTTAGTGGTATATGTGATTGGGTTACCAGATTTTCTTTCAAAGAACATATTTATATTTGTTTTATATCCTTCTTCGTCTTCTGTGCTATAGCCCATATTCAATACGAAACGATGTTCTATTTCGAAATTTGAACGACCTAATTGATCTGCAGGAATATTTCTATTTATGCCGTCTGAATAACGGTAGTTGCTTCTGGCAGTTGAACTTGTTCCAGGGTTGACGTCTGTAATATCCTGATTTGCATAAGACATGGACATAGACAAGCCGTTATCCCAAACCTTGTCCAATGAGGTCATAAATATATTAGAGCGACCATCTACGTTTGAGTTTGTTAGCATCAAGTCATAACGATTGTCGTTGTCATTATAAATAAGACGTTGACCATCAGCAGTTGTAGTTACTATAGCATCATGCAAAGAAGCATCTATCCAGAATGCTGAATCAACTTTTTTGATATGCAAAAATTCTGTTGTCCATTTAAAATCATCGCCCAGAAAGGGGATATCAACCATATAATCAGCAGCTATCTGATAACGCCAATCTGAAGGTAGTTCAAAATTGGGATCAGTAAATGATACATGACCGTCACTGGATGCATTTTCAATGGCATTAAAAGCTGGCTGATAAATGCCTGTGATTGATGTAGGATCTATAGTTATGTTTGAAGCTGTGTAAAATCCTTCGTTTACTCCATTTTGTGAATAAGCGTTAGAAATCCAAACATTTGGTTGACCACCGCTATATCTACCGATACCACCTCTAATGGTTAAATCATCATTAACAGTGTAATTAAAACCGATCCTCGGAAGTAAAATATCAATTCCATCAAGATTTTGGGTGTTATCGTAACCTGTCCTTGCTTGCGATGTTGCATTGTAAGGTGGTTTATCATTTGATGACAAAGATTCATATCTAAGACCAAAAACAACATTTAAATCTTCATTAACATCCCAGTTATCCTGTATATAGAGGGCCAGACTAGAGCGGTCAAAATCTGCACCTACGGCAAAAGGATCATTACCTGTACCATTTGAGTATGTGTATCGCTCAGCAAGTCTGGCTTCAAAATCCGCCAAACTATTGAAGACTATGACACCCTTAGATGAGGGTACAAAAAGATTCTGAACAGAAAATTGTTGATGCTCTAAACCAAATTCAAGTGTATGCTCATCCATGGTATATGTACCGTCAAACTTGACAATGTCTGTAGCAGTATCAAGCACATTAGCATGTCTGAATTGATCAGAACCAAACGCAATTTCACCACCACCAGGAAGATTTTGAATAGTGACATCTGCAAAATCACCAAATGATACTTGTCTATTGGCTACTTCCTTGCTGGTAAAACTGATTTCAGATGTAAAATTACTTGTCCAGTCGGAATAGAGTTTAGTGGTGAAGTTATTTAACTCCTCACTCACGTTATACCAGTGTGATGAAAGTCTTAATTCTCCAGGGCCGCTTGTCGTATTTCTGGTTCTGTTACCCAGATTATATTGATAGATAAAAGCTGCACGGTGGTAATCATTAATATTCCAATCAAGTTTTATGACATACTTTTCATCTTCTTCAACGGGAGAACCGGAAGCTGAACCAACTTGAGCATCAGTCATACCATAAACTTCTCTGGCTATTCGTTGAACCTCTGCGACATCAGCAAGAGTTGCATCTGTTTCATTGGCCGCGCCAGAGTTACCTGCACCCCATTCAAGTGTTTGGGGAGATTCATATTCTTCATAAGAAACATTGAAAAAGAGCTTATCTTCTATAATAGGGCCACTTATTCCGAAACCCCAGGTTTCTTCTTCAAATTCTATATCAAATCTTTCACCTTTATATGTTGGAGTTCCCGACCTACTATCGTTTAATTGCTCAAAGAAAATCTCACCATTAAAGTCATTTGTACCGGATTTAAAGACAGCATTTACCAGACCACCGCTAAATCCTGATACTTTTGCATCAAAAGGAGCAACATCAATTGTTACCTGATCGATTGCATCAATAGGTAGTGGTGATCTTTGAGTGGGGTAACCGCCATCATTTAGGCCAAAATCATCATTTTGACTTATCCCATCAACAGTAAAACTATTGTATCTTGGATTTGAACCAGCTATGCTGATTGGTGCTTCTGCACCTACGCCAATGCTAACTAGTGGATTGGCTCTGATAACGTCTTTAATATCTCTTGTTGTTCCTGTTTGATTTCTAATAGCTTGTTCGCCAAAAATTGTGCTTGAACCATTAGTAAGAGTATTAGGAATTCTGGTTCCAGTAATAACTAAAGTATTACTATCAACTGATTCAAGTTGAACATTTAATCTTTCTATTTCTCCTAATTGCAAGTAGACATCATTATATTCCTGATCTGCGAATTGGTCCGAATCAATGGTGATTGTGTAAGGACCTCCTACACGAAGGCCAGAAGCATTGAAGTTACCATTTTCATTTGTTGTTATAGACTTGCTGGTACCAGAAGGTACATGCACAATGGTGATTTTTGTATTTGCAGCCCCATCTCCTTGCGGGTCGGTAATTTTACCTCGAATGCTGGATGCTGTGTCTTCTGCAAAAGCAGTAGAACTGAGCGCCATGGCAATCATGGATGCGAGTATTTTCTTTTTCATGATAATTATCCCTTAACATTTAGTTATTAAATTTGGACAAACAAGTTTGTTGCGATTAAAGCAATGATGAGGAAAATGAAGAGACTACGAAAAGAGAATTAAAATCTTTTTATCCTTTATCCCTGATTTATGTTTATTATTCCCTAAAAACTAAAAACTAAAAACTAAAAACTAAAAACTAAAAACTAATAATTTTGTGAACAATCTGAAGTATCCGATTGAACTCAACACAAAGACAACTATTATTAAGTTTTATTAATGGAAATATACAGCTTCAGTATAAATCTATCTATTACTTTATCGGTTGCGTTACGTTTCATAATCATTAACACAGCTGAAATCCTACCATATAATCTTTAGTAATTTAAAAGATTTTATTCCTAACATACAGTCATAATGTACAGCTATATTTTTGAACAAAAATATAAAAGTGTGAACCTATTGTTTGACTTAATATAAATCATAAGGTTACAGTTCAAACTTAAATTAAAACTTAAGAAAAGAGAGTGAAAATGGCCAATAAAAAACAATTAACAGTCATCATAATGATGATCTTGACAATTCTTTCTCCCATGCAAAATGCTGCAGAGCAAGAAACTCTATCAGAAGAGCCGCAAATCGAAGCTGCATTAACTGAAGATGATGGTTTGTCAGAAGAAGAACGGGCTTATCTTGAGCATGTTTCATCACTGTGGAATGCCATGGATAGACAAACAGGCAAAATTGAATTGCCTGGTAATATCGCCTATCTGGATGTACCGGAAAACTTTTATTACCTTAATCCAGAAGATACGGCAACGGTATTGACAGAATTTTGGGGAAACCCTCCTGCCGAATTACCTATGCTGGGCATGTTGTTTCCTTCAGAGTATACACCTTTCGATGAAACATCCTGGGGAGTAACAATAGAATATGTTCAGGATGGCTATGTATCAGATGATGATGCTGCTGACATTGACTATAATGATTTGCTTGAAAGTATGCAAGATGACACAAGAGAAGAAAGTAAAGAGCGCGTTAAAGCTGGGTATGAATCCATTTCATTGGTAGGTTGGGCTGCTCAGCCACGTTATGACGCTGAAAGCCATAAGCTGTATTGGGCTCAGGAATTAAAATTTGGAGATATTCCGGTTAATACTTTGAATTACAACATCAGAGCATTAGGCAGACAAGGTTATCTGGTATTGAATTTTATTGCTGGTATCGATCAGTTAGATGAAATCAATGATAATCTTGATACGGTTATGAATATGACCAACTTTAATCCAGGCGCAACCTATGATGATTTTGATCCCTCTGTTGATGAAGTTGCGGCCTATGGCCTAGGTGCATTGGTTGCGGGCAAGCTTTTGGCCAAAGGTGGTTTTTTGGCGGCCTTATTGCTTATTTTAAAGAAATTTGGTGTGTTTATTATTGCAGGAATTGCAGCATTATTTACAGCAATCTTTAAACGTAAAAAATAGCTGTAAATGTATAACACGATATATAAAAGCAAAACATTAAAACAAAAAAAAGCCCGATATTGCTATCGGGCATAGTGGTAGCAGTAGTCCTTGAGACTAGCCGCACTTGGAATCGCCACAGCTAAGGCATGTCATACAGCCGTCCATTAACACGGCGGCTTTTGTCATGCATTTGCTGCACATTTGTGCTTCATCTGGATAATCAGCTTGTACGTCATTTTTCTGGTTTTCAATTTCAGCTTTTTTCTCATCAACCATTTTTTGCTGATGACTATCGAGTTTCTTTTCCTTGATCAAGCCTATCATTTTCAAATGGGACTCAATCGCATCACCAATTTCAGCAACCAGTGACGGCATGAATTTTCCACCAGCCTTAAAGTAACCACCTTTTGGGTCAAATACCGCTTTTAGTTCTTCTGTTAAAAAAGTGCAGTCACCGCCTTTTCTGAATACAGCTGAAATAACACGGGTTAAGGCAACAACCCATTGGAAATGATCCATGTTTTTGGAATTGATAAATACTTCAAAGGGACGTCTTAATTCATGTTCAGTTCCCTGATTTAAAATAATATCGTTTATTGTGACGTAAAGCGCATGGTCTGAAAGGGGTGTCTTCACTTTGTAAGTTGAACCCAGCAACATTTCAGGACGTTTGACACTTTCATGCATATGCACTATATCAGCAGAATGTTGTTCTTCTTGCTGTATAGCTTCCGCGTCTTCAGTTTTTACTTTGTAACCAACAATGGGTTTATCAATAATTTTTGGCATTTGTAATTTCCGTTCATTCTACATCTATTTAATATGATAGTACTGCTAACCGATATTAAAGCTTTCCGTAATAACCTTCTTTGAGAGCATCAAACAGGTTGGCTGCTGTATGTATTTCGCCATCATATTCGACTTCCTCATTCCCACGCAATTCAATTTTTGAACCATCTTCCAGAGTGAATTGATAGGTGGTATTTTCCAAATCACTATCTTTCACCAAAACGCCCTGAAATACTTCAGGATTAAATCGGAATGTCGTACATCCTTTTAACCCTTCCTTGTATGCGTAAAGATAAATGTCCTTGAATTCTTCATAATCAAAATCTGTTGGTACGTTAGCCGTTTTTGAAATAGAAGAATCTATCCATTTTTGAGCTGCTGCCTGAATATCAACATGCTGGGTTGGTGTAATATTTTCTGAAGTTATAAAGTATTCAGGTAATTTCTCTTCAGCAACATCTGAATAAGGCATTGCTTTAGGATTAACCAGTGTTCTGTATGCCAATAGCTCGTATGAAAAGACATCCACTTTTTCTTTCGATTTTTTGCCTTGTTTGATCACGTTTCTGGAATAGTGGTGAGCAAAACTTGGTTCAATACCATTACTGGCATTATTGGCCAGAGACAAGGATATGGTTCCTGTTGGAGCTATAGATGAGTGATGTGTAAATCTTGCTCCAACTTTTGACAATTCTTCAACCAGTTTGGGTTCAACTTCAGCAATTTTTTGCATATATCGACTGTATTTGGCGTGCAATAATTTACCTTTAACTTTTTGACCTACTTTATAGCCATCCTTTTTCATTTCAGGTCTTTTGTGCAACATTTCACCAGTTACAATAAAATCTCTTTCCATGATTGGCGCAGGACCTTTTTCTTTGGCAAGTTCCAGACCTGCTTTCCAGCCTTCGATTGCCAATTCACGGGTCACTTGATCGGTGAAGTCTATTGATTCAGAAGAACCATATTTTTTGCAAAGCATGGTTAGCGTTGAACCGAGACCAAGATAACCCATACCGTGTCTTCTTTTTGACATGATTGCATCTCGCTGGCCAATTAGCGGCAAACCATTGATTTCAACAACATTGTCCAGCATTCTGGTAAAAATGTTGACGACCTTGCGAAATTTTTTCCAGTCAAATTCGGCTTTATCGGTAAATGGATTTTTAACAAATCGGGTCAAATTGATGGAACCCAACAAGCATGAACCGTAAGCGGGCAGAGGCTGTTCACCACATGGGTTGGTGGCTCTGATATTTTCACAAAACCAGTTGTTGTTTTGTTCATTAACCTGATCAATCAGGATAAAGCCAGGCTCTGCGAAATCATAAGTCGATGACATGATCATATTCCACAGATTTTTGGCTTTGATTGTTTTGTGAATTCGGCATGCAACCTGCCCATATTCGTTGCAATGATAGCCTTCTGTTGTTGGCCATTCACGCCATACAATCTGATTTTTATCGTTGAGATCAATCTGGTCGTGCGCAACTTCTTTTTCGGCAATCGGAAATATCAGATTCCAGTCATCGTCATTAATGACTGCCTGCATAAACTCATCTGTAATCAGCAAGGACAAGTTAAACTGACGTAAGCGACCATCTTCTCTTTTTGCCTTAATGAACTCCATGACATCAGGATGTGAAACATCAAAGGTTGCCATTTGTGCTCCACGACGGCCACCTGCAGACGAAACGGTAAAACACATTTTATCGTAAATATCCATAAAGGATAGAGGGCCAGAGGTATAGGCACCTGCACCGGATACATAGGCATCTTTTGGTCTGAGGGTTGAAAATTCATAGCCAATACCACACCCTGCTTTTAAGGTTAAACCAGCTTCATGTACCTTTGCCAGAATATCGTCCATTGAATCGGTAATTGTGCCAGAAACAGTACAATTGATAGTTGAAGTTGCCGGTTTATGCTCAAGTGCGCCTGCATTGGAAGTTATTCTGCCTGCCGGAATGGCACCGTGTCTTAACGCCCATAAAAAGTCTTCCATAACGGCCTGTTTTTTATCGTCATCTTCAACATCAGCCAACGCTTTGGCAACCCGCTCATAGGTTTGGTCAATGCTTTTATCAACCGGACTGCCATCTTTGGTCTTGAGCTGATATTTGGACTCCCAGATGTCCAGCGATGTACTTTGAAATTCAATTTGGAAATTTTCTGCTTTTTTTGCTGCTTTTAACGCCGTCATAATAGATACAACCCTTCCTTCATTTACTTATTAATATTCACATACCTCATAGTTGGATCCCTGTGTATCTGTATAAATCTCTGGATAAGCTGTGATTTAATTTTGGATACTTTGTCAACTAAATGTGTATAAAAATAAAAAAGCTTAAAAATCAGATAATTACTATATCTGGTGCTGTTTTACTTTGTAGGCAACAATATATAGTTGTGAGAATAAAATGTAAAGTCAAAATTTAAAAAATCTTTATCCAATATTTTGAAGCAGTTTGTTCATCACTATCAATATAATGACGGGATAATATTGTCCCTTGATTTTATTGAATTATTTTCCAGATCTTCAATGATTGAAAGGAGTTCCTGCTTATTGAGATCAGGAAAGTTTGATTGTTGCGTTGCAGAATATTGACGCTTTTCAATGTCATTTAATTTGCTCTTCAATTCCGAATTGTTTAACCTTTGAGCAATGCTGCCGAGTGAATAATATTGACGATCCTGATTTAGATTAACAAGGCTTAGCAGGCATGAAACAAATGCCCCAAACTTTTGTTGATTTTCCTTGGCCAAACTCCAGCTTTGCAGTGTTTGCTCGATCAATTTATTTCTATCTGAAGCAGTTTTTGCAACATTACGATGAATAGAATCATGGCGGCTTCGAATGTGAGGATTATTGTAAGGATTGCGATTGTAATAAAACCAGAAAAGTACCAGAGTTGAAAGCCATAGAATAGCAAAAATCACACTGGTTAATTGCCAAATACCTTGTTTACCATTATCAGGGTTTTGTGGCTGTAAGGAAGTATTCTCAGTCAAATGTTGCTGATTGTGAGAGATATCTCCCTGTCCGAGATTTTGAACATCTGAAGGGCTATTTGTATTTGAACTATTTCCAACAATATCCAGCTGCTGAGCTTGCATCACGGTTACTTCTGCTTTTTGTGTATCAGTATTCCACCAATGCAATTTAATTTCCGGTAATTCAATCTTGCCCGATTTGGTCGGAAGTACAGCAATTATTTGTTTCTTTTTTGCAACCAGTCCGGAAAGGGTAGCTTTTCGTTCTTTTTCCGGTGTATCAGGATAAAGTTGCAAACCTTCAATATCAGGAAACGTAATTTCTGGTAGTTGTGATTCGCTAATACCTTTTATTATCGTATCAATTGTCAATGTAACCGGTTCACCAACTTTTAATTCATCCAGAGACCTGGACCAGCGCTTATTAATTTCTACAGACTTTGCAGGAAGCCAGTTGGTTTTTACGCTGGCAGGTTGGGGCTTGACATTTAGGGTGATTTTTTCGGTCGATACCGTAATGGGCCTGGTGGCATTCAAAAAATATCCATTGCGTCGATTTCTGGGATCACTGATTTCTGCGCTAAAGATGATAGGGCTAATTGAAATTTCACCACTTTTCTGTGGAAAGATAGCATAGCGACTTTGATATACCATGTATCTGGTATTATTAATTTCTTTTTCATAAATCACATCACTTCCAAGGGTTTCCATAATGGCATCGTTAACCAATGGCGCTGACATATTCTCAAAATGAGTTGCAACGGAACGATAAAGTTTAATATCAAGAATAACCTGCTGCTGAATGTAGGGGTCTTTTACATCAACTTCAGCTGTCAGAAATATCGCCTTATCCTGTCCATTAATATTCACCTGATCTGCAGTAGATTTAATATTCAGTTGTATCGGTTGTGTAGCTTCATTGCCTACAGTAATAGGTGGTAATGTGATTTTGCCTGTTTTAAGGGTAGAAAGTTTTATCTTCCAGCCTCGCATTGTAGAGCTTGCACCATTAATAATACGCGTATGTTGATATTGATTGGTAGAGACAATGGTAAAATCTCCCGGGATCAAGGAAAGATCGGGTTGTGTATCTTCATTGTTATCAACCTGAATTTCAAAAACAAAGGTTTCACCAGCACTGATTTCTTCTCTATCAATGGTCTGAGAAATTTTGGCAGTTGCTATGGAGCTCACAAGGGCGAGACCTAACAAAACAAGATTAACCAAATACTGTTTAAGGCTACCAGGTTTTCTTTTCATGTTGCCTATTTCCTCGTTTTTGATTTTCGCGGTACATTTTATTACGTAACAGGCCAGCAGGGTCATCCGGCACTTTTTCCAGCCAGACTTCCAGCGCCTGATCCTTTTCCATTTGATCTCGTTGGTCTTCACTAATTTCTACTTCTTCCTGAACCTGCTCACTGGTCTTCTGATCCTGCATCTGCTGCTGTTGATTTTGTTGTTCAGAATCGTTTTGTTGATCCTGTTGGTTTTGTTGTTGATTTTGGTCAGATTCTGATTGCTCATCTTGCTTAGAGTCATTTTGCTGATCTGATTTTTGCTGATCAGAATTTTCCTGATTCTGATTGTCCTTATTCTGGTTTTCCTGATTTTGCTGTTGCTTCAATAAATCTTCAATAATGTTTTTGTTATACAGTCCATCCTGATGATCTGGTTGTTTGTTCAGCAATTGATTGTAAAGGTTTAAGGCTTCTTCCAGTTTATTCATCTTGGCCAGACTGGTGGCATGATTGTATAGAGATTCAATTGATTCATGTGGGTCAAACAAGTCTGATGCGGCCTGATAATTGTTGTTTTTATAATGAGCGGATGCTTGCCAGTCCTTGTTCTCAAACAGTGCGGCGGCCTTATCATATTGCTGATTATCAAAGGCTTTTTGAGCCTGCTGGTTTTTGGTAAACCATAGATCATCCCAAACACTGGCTTCAACATGACCTGAAATAAGAGAACCGGAAAGCAATAATGATACAGGTAGTAAAACAGAAGATAGCGCTACCTGCGCATTTTGTCGTAATATTTTTAGCAATAGCAGTAACAGAATAAGCCAAATAAGCCAGTAGCCATCATCTATAAAATAATTAATAGCTCGATTATCTTCAGTTTTGCCTTCAGTATTAAGTTGAGCTTCAGAATAGCGTTGCAAATATTCCAGATCACTATTATCGCTGGTTAAGGTTACCAGTCCAGCATTCAGCTGATTGGCAATCTGCTGTAAATTTTCTATTTCCAGCTTGGGTATGATAATGACACCATTTCTATCTTTCAGGAACCCCAGATTATCAGGCAAATTTATTGGTGCACCATGTTTTGTTCCAATTGCCAAAATAGAAAGTTTATAGCCGGATTTTTTAACCAAATCTACGATAGGAGAGACATATTGTTGATCTACGCCATCAGTCATCCAGATTATTTGACCATTATTTTGCATGGCATTTTTCAGCAGATCAATGGCTTTTGCAATGCCTTTGTCAGGTCTTGAACCATATACTGGCATGATACCCGCTGATAACACCGGAACCATGTTATCAATGGTGTTAGCATCGGAGGTGAGGGGGCTGATCACAAATGCTTCACCGGCATAAACGACCAATCCAATTGTGCCTTCTTTCGTTTGTTTTAGTAGATCTATAAGTTTGTATTTGGCTCTTTCAATACGTGAAGGCTTGATGTCATTGGCATTCATGGAAAAGGATGCATCAAGAAGGACAATTTTTGCCTGTTGATCCTCAAAGACAGGAATCAACTGCTCGCGCATACTCGGTCCAGCTGCAGCAATAATAGCAATGATAATGATAAAGGGCTCTAGCCAAATTCGTCCCTGTTTTTGGTTGGAACTACTTGTGTCACCAGACAAAAATCGGAACAGGTGAGAGCTGATCACAGATCTCCAGGCAGAACTGTTTTTATGTTTTTGTTTAAAGTAAAACAAAATTGCCAGAGCTGGAAGTAACAACCATAAAATCTCGGCACGAATAAAGTGAAATTGGCTGAAATCAAGAGGCATGATTTTGACCTCCCTTTAAAACGTTTCGCTTGCTGACAAACAGTTGCTGAAATAATGCAATGATAAAAGGTAGCAAAAGAAAGAAGATGCCAGCGATTGCAGGATAATAAAACAGTTCCTTTATCGGGCGGAAAATTTCAGGTTCATCTTCAATAGGCTCCAATTCATCCAGCATGGCATAAATTTGTGCAAGTTCTTCAGTACTTCTTGCTCTGAAGTACCTGCCACCAGTAATTTTGGCAACCTGAGCCAGTGTTTTTTCATCCAGTTCCGCTGAAGGGTTAAATTTGGTTGTTCCAAAAAATGTTCTTCGATAAGCCTCATCGGCACCAACGCCAATGGTATAGATTTTGATACCGGCGTGAGCCGCAAGTTTGGCTGCTTCAACAGGATCTAAAGCACCAGAATTATTACGTCCATCAGTTAACAAAATCAGTACATGATTTTGTTCCGGTCTTTCTCTCAACCTTTTGACAGAAAGCCCAATACCTTCACCAATGGCAGTACGGGAAGAACCGGCCAAACCAATTTCCGTTTCTTCCAACATGTAATTAACAGTTTTTAAATCAAAGGTTAGAGGCGTTTGTAAATAGGCGTTTTCACCAAACAATACCAAGCCAATTCTGTCTCCATCACGCTTTGAAATAAAATCCGAAATAATTGATTTAACAACGGTTAATCGGTCTGCAGCCTGACCATTAAGTTGCAGATCTTCTTCTTGCATACTGCCTGAAATATCAATACTAAGTAGCAGATCGCGTCCGCTGGGTGGCAGTTCAACCACTTCTCCAATATGTTGAATTCTGGCAGCAGCAATCACAAAACTACTCCATGCCAGCCAAAAAATCAGAAAACTTGTCCAGTTCTTACCGGAAGAATGGTTTTGTTGCATGTTTTGCCATTGATCAAAAAGCGGGGTTCTGATACTGACAATATGTGGTTTTTTCTGTTTACTAAACAGCCTGAAAATAAGTGGTAAAAGAATCAAAAGTAAAACATAGGGGTAAACCGGTTCAATCACGACAGCTTCTCCCCGCTATTATTCAAAATGCCATTTTCAATCAACTGAACAATAGCTTTTTTACTCTGCTTGATTAATTCATGCCACTGATTTAATTCTATTTCGGCATCTTTTCGATAGAGTAGTTGCTCAACCATATTCAACTGTTGTGCGTCATAAATTGAATCGCCCGCTTTATGATTCAAATATTCAAACCATTCTTTACCAGCGACGGCGGCAAATTCGTGTTTTGGAAAATACAGCAGGCAGACTCTTTTCAACAGCGCTGAAAGTATTTGCAGGTTTTCACTTTTTGGTGAAAGTTTGCTTATATGTTCCAGTTCAACAAGGGCAGGTTTCAAATATCTGCGAGCGTGAAGTCGTTGTTTCCATTGATAAAGAGCTAACAGACCAGCGATTAACAATAAACCGATAACAATCCACCAACCATAGGCCAATTCAAAAGTGTCAATTGCCGGTGGCAAATGAATATCCCTAAGTTGATCGAGTGGGTTGGCAGCTTGATTCATTTATCTTGCCCGCCTTGCTGATGCTGCCAACTGTTGACCAATGGATTCACTCTTGTAATCAGTATCAACATGAGTGAAGACACCTTTGTGGTTTAAGGCAAATCGCTTAACGGTTTCTTTTTTTAGTGCAAAAAGCTGTTCGTAGTCATTTCTGAATTGCAAATTTGAGGTTTGCAGAATGCTTTGCTGCTTGCCGTCACTAATGCCGTAATTGCCAGCAGGTGGTAATTGTTGTTCAATTTCATCAGTGATCATAATGCAATGTATGTCGGTATGTTGGCTAACCTTGGTTAAAAGTTGCTTGCCTTCTTCATCCAGCAAGTTAAAGTCACTGATCAAATGGATCAAGCTGCCAGGTTTGGCAAGGTAATGAATGCGTTTGATGGTTTCAGTCAAAGGATTAACTTTGCTTTTTTCAGTAGAGGATGCTTTTATTTGATTTGTTCTGTCAGAAGTTTGTTTGCCCTGCCAGTCGAAAATACTTTCAAGCTGCATTTGATGATTCTCAATGATCCGGTTAAGCAAACGCATGCAATTGCGTCTGTTGTTGGATGGTTTCATCTCAATATGATTTTGCTGGGTGAACATCAAGGCACCAAATCGATCACCATTGGTTAGCGCATACCACATAAGTTGTGCAGCAATTTGAGCAGCAACAACCGCTTTAAAAGACTGTTTTGTGCCAAAAAACATGCCAGGCATTTGATCCAGAATCACAAAAACAGGTCTTTCTCTTTCTTCCTTAAACAGCTTGGTGTGCGTATTGCCTGTTCTGGCCGTCACCTTCCAGTCTATGTTTCTGATGTCATCGCCCATTTGATAAAGTCTGACTTCATCAAAATCCATTCCCCGACCTTTAAATTTGGAACGGAAACCGCCAACTCGACTGGTTTTTACTCTGGAGTCAGGTGTAATCCACGGAATGATGGACTGATAACGCATTTCCATCAACAGATCGAGATCGATGGTAACACCTTTGAAAGATGTTATCGGCTCGGAGTTGAATAGCTGTTGCGTTTTATCTGACATATCAGTTGGTTTAGCTCTTGGTAAAGTTTAATTTGAATGTATTTACAGACAGATTTAATTTTTAGGCAACCGGCGTGATCTGTAAAAGTTTTTCAATCACCTTGTCACTATCAATACCTTCAGCTTCAGCTTCGTAAGTTAAAATCAGACGGTGTCGCAACACATCAAAAGCAACGTTTTGAATGTCATCAGGTGTCACATAATCTCTTTCATTCAACCATGCTCTTGCTCTGGAGCAACGATCAATTGCAATTGTTGCTCTGGGGCTTGCTCCATAATCCAGCCAGCGTGCCAAATCTGCATCAGGCTTGTTTCTGGTATTGATAATTAACTGGACAATATATTCCTGCAAAGATTCCGACATGTGAATGTCCAGAACCTGATCTCTGGCTTCAAACAGATCTTTTTGTTTCAGTTCTTTTACTTTATCGGCTTTGTAGTTTTTATGTGCCTCTTCTCTAGTCAAAGCCAATATTTGGGCTTCTGCCTCAGCATCAGGATAATCAACCTTAACATGCATTAAAAAACGATCCAGTTGTGCTTCTGGCAAAGGATAGGTTCCTTCCTGTTCAATCGGGTTTTGGGTTGCCATTACCAGAAACAGGGCAGGGAGTTTGTAGGTTTTGCTGCCGACAGTAACTTGTCTTTCTGCCATTGCTTCCAGCAGGGCAGATTGTACTTTGGCAGGAGCACGATTAATTTCGTCTGCTAAAACCAGATTATGAAAAATAGGACCTTTTTCAAAGTTAAAAGTGCCATCCTGTGAACGATAAATTTCGGTACCGGTCAGATCCGCAGGAAGCAGATCAGGAGTAAATTGAATTCGATGAAAATCGCCTTCAATAGCATGGGAAAGCGCATTAACGGCTCTGGTTTTGGCTAAACCAGGCGCACCTTCCACAATCAGGTGTCCATCAGCTAACAAGGCAACCAAAAGTCTGTCGATCAATCCACTTTGACCGATGATTTGTTGGCAAAGATTCTCTTTTAAAAGGCTAAATTTCTGATTTAATGACATATCAATTAACCACAATAATCCAGTTTAAAATATCAGGTGTGCCTTTTTAACTGATCTGAAAGTCTATTACCAGCCTTTAGATTATTTTTTTGTTAAAACTTTTTACATGATATAAAAAATAGAAAGGATTAAACATAAACGGGTAGTGATTCTGATTGATCACTACCCTGAACAGATCAATTATCGCTTTTACGACCGTTTCCGGAAGAATTGCTTCTTTGTGGTTTGTTATTACTACGCTCCACTTTTCTGGAATTATCGGAGCGAGCAGCCGGTTTTTCATAACTGCTTTGATTATTCGGTGTAGAAACCTTAGGTTGTTTATACTCAGATCGATTTACTGGTTGATAAACAGGTTCAGGCGCCTTAACTGATTTCACAGGCTTGGTACCCTGATTGTTATTTTGATTTTTACCCTGAGAATTGCTTCTATTGTCAGATTTTCCACCAGTTTCTTTGGAGCGGGTTTTACCTTTATCAATATAGCGATCATTATTGCGCTCAGTGGTACCTTTGTAGCTATTGCCCTGAGAGTTCCCACGATCATCTCGCTGATTCTCCAGCTTTTGTCGTAACATTTGTTGACGAGTGTCAGGTTGATTATTAACTCTCATTTTATCAGTTTTAGAGTTCTCAAATTTATCACGACCAAACTGTCTTTCACTGTCAGTACGTCCACTATTAACCTGTGTTTTACCATTGGCATTTCTGTTGGTTTCCTTAACACGATAGTTCTTGTCCTTTTGGTTAGAATAACGATCTCTCTGGTCAATAGCAGGTCGTGAACTTGCGTATTTTGTTTTTACCACTTCGGTTCTATAGGCAACACCACGTCTGTGATCAGGATTGTGCTTCCAGCGTTTTGCTTCCTTATGTCTGATCACGTTAGTGCGAGTGACATAAGTCGTTGATGAATAACGTCTGCTACTATCAAGAACAACGATATGTCTGTTGTGCCAATGGAAAGCACTGTAGTGAAAATAAGGGTAGTAGGTAATATGAACTCTTGGATACCAGTAATACAAACCCGAATAACGACCGTAGTACCCAATGTTCCAGTAAACTGGTGGATAATCATGCCAATACCAGTTTCCGTAAACCAGTCGGGTATCATAATAAGGAACATAAACTACTTCACGTTGAGCAGGTACAATCACAATGTTGTCATTGTCTCTTTCGATGTTCATGTTTTCCATTTGATCCAGACTGCCGGCTTGATCGGCTTTTCTTCTTAAAGATTGGATACCTGCCAGTAATCTTTCTTCATCTTGCAGGAATGCATCGCCTACTTTTTGCGTCCATTCCAAATCATCACTCATTCTTTGTAATACATTTGGAAAGGGGATAAGGGCTTTTACACTCGGATCCCAGTTTTCTTCATCCACAGCGTTTAAAGCATCGGCAGGTTTAACATTGGGATTTCTTTCAACCCAACGGTTGGCCTGAACGACTTCAAGGGGATAGGTGGATGCAATAAGGATATGGGTCAGAACGCTATCTGGATATAATGCGATTGGTGCCAGAATTTGTTCCAGTTCGGCATCACTGAAATAATCGTTTGAGTTATTTCGTGCCTGACCATAGGTTGCAACAATTGACAAAAATGCAGTCAATAAATAAATGGCTAACTTTTTCATGGCGGTTCTCCTCTTGGGATGAAGTTACTAACTTACCACTTATTAAAGCAAAACTAAACTGAATAAAAGATGAATGGTTTTGAAATATGTTCCCGTTAACAAATTTGTACATTTAGACCGTTATTTATCATAACAATTCATCATTTTAATGTTCTTTGAAATCTCGTCATTCCCATGAAAATGGGAATCCATTATTGTCGTCATTCAGGTGGCTACCAGAATCCATATCTTTTGTATGGAGAGATAGAGGGAAAGATGCGGTTCGTACTTCACCAGCATTCTACGAATACCATAATCCATAAAATTGCCAAAAGAAAGCTGTCATTGCGAGGATCTTGCGATATGGCAATTTACTGAAGGCAACGGTGTTATCAATTTCTAGTCAGGAACCGACAATATGAAATTATGTAAACAAAAAATAATCTATAATTTTATAAAGTCATTGTGCACAACCAGTGCATTTAATATTTTTTATCAAAAGAGAGCGCAAATGAAAGTCACGGAAGAAATAGAAATTAAAGGTAGCAAGGAATCAGTCTGGAAAGTCATAACTGATATTGATCAGTGGCAAAATGTTATATCGAGTATTATCAAGATCAATGTTATTAATAAACCGGAATCAGAACTTGTTGGTTTAAAATGGCAGGAAACCAGAGAAATGTTTGGTAAAGAAGCCACGGAAACAATGTGGATTACCGATGTTGTAGCAGGGGAGTATTATGCAACACGTGCTGAAAATCATGGTTCTGTCTATATCACTCAATTAAGCATTAAAGAAGAAGATGGAAAATCGACACTCAGTATGTCATTTACAGGTACGGGTGAATCTTTTATCGCCAAGTTTTTCTCAATTCTTATGGCACCGTTAATTAAAAGTTCAATCAAAAAAGCATTGATAAAAGATTTGGAAGATATCAGGGATTTTATAGAAAAACATTGATGGATTATTCTTTAGGAAAAGGGGAATATATCAATTATGTATGCATTCCCACGCAGGAGCATGGGAACGAGAAGAAGCCGTCATTCCGGGCTTGAACCGGAATCTACTC
>Ga0224501_10000262_pt1 | contig 46427 bp, 41 predicted proteins | sample SF_Oct11_sed_USG_4_FD_169105 | JGI IMG/M metagenome (GOLD analysis project Ga0224501, IMG submission 169105) | Sediment microbial communities from San Francisco Bay, California, United States - SF_Oct11_sed_USGS_8_1 | ecosystem: Environmental > Aquatic > Marine > Sediment | place: USA... | reverse complement strand
AAAGCAAATTCGTTGAATTTATCTGAATAAACATGTCTGATGAGAATATAAGGAGGTGGAAGAAATGGCGCTAGGCTTTACGCTGGCTGTTTTTGGAGGAGCTCTGGCCGTTGTTCTGGGAGGGATTGGTTCAGCCATCGGTGTCGGGCTTGCCGGCCAGGCTTCCAGTGGAGTTATGAGTGAAGACCCGGGGAAGTTCGGAAGCCTTCTGCTGCTGGTGGCTCTTCCTGGCACTCAGGGAATTTACGGATTCTTGAGCGCTTTCTTGGTCATGCTCAAGCTGGGTCTTGTCGGGGAAGCCTTGAAATCCGTATCCGTTTACCAGGGATGGCAAATTCTTATTGCCTGCTTTCCCGTGGCTTTTGCGGGACTTGTTTCCGGGATTCATCAGGGAAAGGTGTGTGCTTCTGGTGTCTACATGGTCGCCAAGCAGCCTAAAGACCTGATGAAACCGGTGATCATGGCTGCTCTGGTTGAAACCTATGCCGTCCTGGGATTACTCATCACCATCCTCCTCTTGAGCGGGATACAGCTTTAAAGCAGGGAGACCATGAGCTTAGAGCAAATCCTGAAGAGAATCGTCGATGATGCTCAAGCGGAGGCGGACGTAATCGTGCAAGAAAGCCAGGAGAAAGCGGCTGAGATAAAGGCAAAGGCAGAGCAGGAGGCTTCAGGATTGGCAGAAGCCCTGGTCAAAGAAGTAAAGAGTCAGGGCGACCTGGAAACGAGCCGTATCGTCACTCAGGCCCGGCTGGAGGTCAAAATCCGCATCCTTTCCCAAAAGAAAGAGCTCATCCAGGAAGTCCTGGATAAGGCCTTTCAGAAGGAAGGCCTTCAAAAGAAAGGGCTGAAGAGGAAAATAATCACCAAAAAGGGAGAGATAGAGGAGCCCGTTGAAGAGGAAAGGTTGAAGGAAGAGCTCCGCTCCAAGCTGGAAAATGAGATTGCTGAGGTTTTAGGAATATGAAAAGGCCTTCCCGTCTCAGCTATGCCTATGCGGTCGGCCGAGTCCGTGCCCTCGAGAAAGATTTAGTCGATAAGGCTGTTTTTCGAGAGGCCTTGGGAGAGAGAGATTTTGCGAATGCCTTGAAGCTCATCTTTGACGCAGGCAATTTTTCAGAAGAACTGATTCAGATCAAGGATTCGACCGAACTGGATGCATTCCTCGAGAAAGAGGAAGAGGAGATCGATCGTTTGTTGAGCGAGATCCTCCTAGATGAGGAGCTGATGAGGATCTACCGCAGAGGCGACAGCCCGGAAGAAGCGCTGGCCGTTGCTGAGCGTTCCGGGTATCCCTTTGTCCAAGATTATGTTCGCCACAGGATTGACTTGGGCAACATAAAGATTTTTTTCAGGGCCAAATATTTAGGTCTCCCCGAAGACAGGTTGGAGGTCCTCGTCCTGAGAGGAGGATTTGTCGGCGAAGAACTTTTCCTCAGGAACTACGGCCTCTCTTTGGCTGAGGTCGGGGAGAAGCTGCAGGCTTCTCCGTATAAAGATCTCTGGACGAGGGCGGCTGATGCCCTGGGAGAACGTGAGACATTCGTGGAGCTGGAGCGCGGCATCGAAGATTTCTTGATGACCTATTTGAAAAAGGCCAAGTACATAGTCTTTGGACCTGAGCCGGTCTTTGCTTACGGGCTGGCCAAGAAAAGAGAGCTGAGCCTGGTGCGGCTCATCGGCATCGGGAAATTCAACCAGATCCCTGATGAGCTCCTGAAGGAAAGGATTAGCGAGACCTATGTATGAAAAAGTCGCGGTTATCGGAGAAGCGGATATTGTCTTCCCGTTAAGAGCGCTGGGAATAAAGGTTTTCTCGCCAAAGAACGTGGAAGAGGCAAGGAAGATGATCAAAGAGATCGAGGAAAGAAAATTTGCGCTCTGCTTTGTCCAGGAAAGCCTGTTTGAGTCCTTGAGAGAAGAGAGGGAAGCTTTGAGAGATAAATTCTGTCCTGTGGTGGTTGGGTTTTCGGATCACAGGAAAATAACGGATCATCTTGCCAGAGCGATGAAGGAGCTTGCTGTCAAGGCCACTGGTTCGGATTCTGTGGTTAAAAAAAGAGGAGAAAATGAAACAAGGTGAGATCATACGCGTCGCGGGCCCGCTGGTGGTCGCCTCGGGCTGCACAGGGGCCAAGATGTACGACATGGTGAAGATTGGAGAACTGGGCCTCATCGGTGAGATCATCGAGCTCAGGGAGGACCTGGCTTTTATCCAGGTTTACGAGGACACGACAGGGATCGGTCCGGGCGAGCCGGTCTTGCTGACCGGAAAGCCGTTGAGTGTGGAATTGGGCCCGGGTCTGATAAGCTCCATATATGATGGGATCCAGAGGCCCCTGGATATCATCAGGGCCAAGGAAGGGGATTTCATTACCCGGGGTATCGAGCTGCCTCCCCTGGACCGGGAGAAAAAATGGGAATTCGTTCCGCTTGCCGCTAAAGGTCAGGGCGTTCAGGAAGGGGATTTTCTGGGAGAAGTCCAGGAGACGCCGCTCCTCAAGCATAAAATCATGGTGCCCGTAGGCTCGGCCGGCAAAGTCATGGAGATCAAGAAAGGAAAGTTCCAGGTCGAGGAGGTCATTGCCCGAATCCAGACAAAAGAGGGAGTGAAGGACATCCAGATGTTCCAGACCTGGTCGATCCGCAGGAACAGAAAGGTTTACGAGCGTCTCAAGCCTGACGAGCCATTGACCACAGGACAGCGGGTCCTGGACACGCTTTTCCCATTGGCAAAGGGCGGAACCGGCTGTGTTCCAGGGCCGTTTGGCAGCGGCAAAACAGTTGTCCAGCATCAGCTGGCTCGATGGTCGGACGCGCAGATCATCGTTTTTGTGGCCTGTGGAGAAAGAGGCAATGAGGTGGCAGACCTGCTTCTCAGTTTCCCCCAGCTTGAGGACCCTCATACCGGACGTCCCCTCCTCGAGCGGACGGTGATCATAGCCAACACCTCCAACATGCCTGTTGCGGCTCGAGAAGCGTCGATCTACACCGGGATGACCATCGCTGAATATTTCCGGGATATGGGCTTTTCCGTGGCTCTCATGGCTGATTCTTCCAGCCGCTGGGCTGAAGCATTGAGAGAGATTTCTGGCCGGATGGAAGAGATGCCCGGGGAGGAGGGCTACCCGGCTTACCTGGCCAGCCGCATCGCCGCATTCTACGAGAGGGCTGGAAAAGTGGTCTGTCTGGGCTCGGACAGGCGCATGGGAGCGCTGAGCGTCATGGGCGCTGTCTCTCCTCCGGGCGGTGACCTATCCGATCCTGTCGTGCAGGCCACTCTCAAAGTGGTCAAGGTCTTTTGGGCTCTGGATGACCGGTTGGCCAACATGCGGCACTTCCCAGCCATCAACTGGCTTTTGAGCTACTCTCTTTACGTGGAGAATATCAAGGATTACCTCAACACTCATGTTGCCGAGGAATTTATTGCCCTCAGGCAGGAAGCGATGCAGCTTCTCGAGGAGGAGTCCGAGCTTCAGGAAATCGCCAGGCTCGTCGGTGTTGAATCCCTTTCAGCCAGGGAAAGGCTTATCCTGGAATCGGCACGCTCCATCCGGGAAGATTTTCTCCATCAGAACGCCTTCCATCCCCAGGATACCTACACTTCGATGAGGAAACAGTATCTGATGCTGCGGACCATCCTGCACTTCCACCATTCAGGTTTGAACGCGCTTGACGAAGGAAAGGACTTAGAAGAAATTCTATCATTGGGAGTAAGGGAGAAAATCTCCAAGATGAAGTTCCTTCCCGAGGATGACCCGGGAACGCTGGAGACATACATGGGGGTCGACGACGCCTTCAAAGAACTGCTCCAGGTGAAAGGAACGAGTGAGGAGAATGTATAAAGAGTATTTGACCGTTTCCAATATCGTTGGTCCTCTGGTTATCGTGGAAAAGATCAGGGATGTCAAATACGGTGAACTGGTGGAGATCGAAGCTGCTGGAGGAGTATTGAGACGGGGTACGGTGCTGGATATTTCGACCGAGAGGGCCGTCGTTCAAGTCTTTGAAGGGACCATCGGGCTGGATGTGGACAAGTCCAAAGTCAGGTTTCTCGGCCGTTCTCAGACGCTGGCCGTTTCGGAGGAGATCATCGGTCGGATCTTTGATGGCTCAGGGCAGCCCAAGGATCGCGGTCCGCAGATAATCGCCAAGAAGATGCTGGATATCACGGGCAGTCCGATAAACCCGGATGCCCGGGACTACCCGTCCGAGTTCATCCAGACCGGAATCTCTTCCATCGACGGGATGAACCCGCTTGTCAGAGGTCAGAAGCTGCCCCTGTTCTCCGGGAGCGGCCTGCCTCATGCCCGGGTCGCAGCCCAGATCGCCCGTCAGGCGGCTGTTTTAGGCAAGAAGGAAAGGTTTGCCGTGGTCTTTGGCGCCATGGGAATTACCTTCGAAGAGGCGAATTTCTTCATCGAGGATTTTCGCAACACCGGAGCTTTGGAACGAGCCGTTCTCTTTTTGAACCTGGCCAACGAGCCTCCGATCGAACGCATCGCCACACCGCGCCTGGCTCTGACCTGCGCCGAGTATCTCGCTTTTGAGCTGGATATGCATGTCCTTGTCATCCTGGTGGACATGACCTTCTATGCGGAAGCTCTCCGGGAGATATCCGCTGCCCGAAAAGAAATTCCGGGACGCCGAGGCTATCCCGGTTATCTTTATACCGACCTGGCTTCCATGTACGAGAGAGCGGGAAGGATCAAAAGAAAAACGGGTTCCATAACCCTTATACCCATCCTGACCATGCCCGAAGATGACAAGACCCACCCGATTGCTGACTTGACTGGATACATCACAGAAGGACAGATCATGCTCAGCCGGGAGATTCATCGAAAAGGGATCTATCCTCCCATAGATGTGCTGCCCAGTCTTTCCCGGCTCAAGGATAAAGGAATCGGTGAGGGAAAGACACGAGAAGACCATGCGGATGTTCTCAACCAGCTCTTTGCCTGTTATGCTCGGGGAAAGGAGGCAAGGGAGCTATCGCTTATCCTGGGTGAGGCTGCCCTGAGTGACCTGGATAAGCTTTTTCTGAAGTTTGCCGACCTTTTCGAGGATGAATTTGTGAAGCAGGGAGAGTTCGAGTCACGTACCATCCAGGATACTCTGGACCTGGGGTGGAAGCTTCTTCGCACCATCCCTAGACAGGAACTCAAGAGGATTCGTCCGGAATACCTCGACAAGTATTATGCAAAATGATTTTTCTTCCTTTTAATATGGATCGAACGAGTGAAATACACGGAAATGGCATCGCTCCCTTCGGATTTTTCACGCCATTCCCGTGTACTTCACTCACACAATCTGGAAGAAAATTTCTTAAAGAACCATGAGGCTGTCCGTTAATCCCAACAGGATGGAGCTTCTCAGGCTCCGCAGGCGTCTGGTTCTGGCTGAGAGAGGCCACAAGCTTCTCAAGGATAAGCTTGAAGAGATCATGCGCCGCTTTCTCCAGCTCATGCGGAGACTTTTTGAGATTCAGGAGGAGATAAGCGTCAAACTGGAAAAAGCCATGGTCTCTTTTGCCCTTGTCCGGACCAGGTCGTCCCGGCAGCAGCTGGAAAAGCTCATACCGGAGGGAGAGCTGATCGTTTCTCCACAGAAGGAGAGGGTCTTCAATGTTTTCATTCCCCGGTTCGAGATAGCAAAGAAGAAAATATCAGACTATGATCTTCTCAACACGGAAAGCGAGCTCGATATCGGAGTCAAAAAGACAGAGGAAGTCATCGAGGATTTAATGGAGATGTCCCGGCTCTGGAAAGCGGTCGAGCTTCTTTCTCGTGAGATCGAAGTGACGCGGCGTCGGGTCAATGCCCTGGAGCATATCCTTATTCCCAACATCAGGGAGACCATAAAATACATTTCGAGCCGTTTAGAGGAGATGGAACGCTCCTATCAGGTCCAGCTGATGAGAGTAAAGGAAATCGTCCGCCAACATTAATGGGGTCAGGGCTCGACATTAGACATATTCATGCTTCATATATTGCTCATCATGTCCAATGACGCAATTGATTATACAATCTTAAAAATTTGCCTCAGTTGAATTTGGATTGACCCTGGATTTAGACGTCCCTTAAATACATCAACCCACTATTTATTGAATCAGGAATGTCTAATGTCGAGCCCTGACCCTTCAATTTATTCATAAAGAAGGTATTTCTTTCGCTTTTGCCTGAAGGTCTCCTCATCTTCCTCCATCTGGGTGAGCAGCTGTTCATAGCTGATATATCCTTCGAGGTAGCGGCTGAAGAGCTCATTCCCGTACATGCGGTTGATATCGAAGGAGTTGAAGGAGAGCTTATCCGGATGCTGTTCCCTGAGGATGCGGATGATTGCCAGTGCGAACCTGATGGACAGGAATTTTTCTTCCTGGTTGATGATGACCTGAAGTCCATGGCAGGCCCTGTTCTCGTAAATGGGATACATGAGTTTTCCTGGCAGAGAACGGGGTGTGTATTTCACCGCTTCCAGCTGAATACCGAACTCTTCACCTCCGCCCAGGCTGTCCAGGATGGAAGAAGGATCCAGCCACGGCGCGCCGAATTGAAGAAAGGGGAGAAGAGTCCCCCCTCCCTCATTGATTTTAACGGCTCCAAAAAAAGATGATCCGGGATAGATGATGGCTGTCTCAGGAGAGGGCATGTTCGGGGATGTCGGATTCCAGAGAAGACCGGTGTCCTTCCAGAAATAGCTTCTCCTCCAGTTGTTCATCCGGACGATGTGGAGCTCGAAGCTTTCCGCTACCCAACCCTCTCCCTTCATCATCATGGCCAGCTCACCCGAGGTCATGCCGTATCTTATGGGGATGGGAAGGGCTCCGATGAAGGATTCAAACTCGGGTTGGAGAAGGGGACCCTCGATGATCTCACCTCCGACAGGATTCGGCCTGTCCAGAACGTAGACCGGTATCTGAGACTGTGCCGCCGCCTCAAGGAGATATTTGAGGGTGGAGATGTAGGTGTAGAAGCGAGCCCCGACATCCTGGATGTCGAAGATGATCGCGTCTATGTCCTGGAGCTGCTCCGCCGTGGGTTTTCTCGTTTCTCCGTAGAGACTGTAGACGGGAATCCCTTTGAACTGGCTGGTTTTGACCTCTTTTCCCGCTTCCACCTTTCCGGAAAAGCCGTGTTCGGGAGAGAAGATGGCCTGGATTTTATGCCCGTCCTCCTGCAGAGCGTTGAGGAGTGATTGTCCATTGGGGAGGACAGAGGTGTGATTGAGGACAAGACCCAAAGATTTTCCTTTGAGGCCAGCCGAGAGCTTATTCAGAAAAATTTCGTTCCCCAGCTTGACCAGCTTATCCGGAGAGGGTGTCTCCGGGCACAGGAAACCGGTTGAGAGTATCAGACTGAGGAGAACACAGAAGAGGCTTTTGCGTGTGTTCCTTTGTCTGCTCAATGTCCTACTTGGACTCTGAGGTGACTTGGCCGAGATACTGGCTGAGCCCTGTCGTCTTGACGATGTTCAGGGTTTCCGCGTTGGAAAAATTTCTCTTCAGCCGGAGAGACTCCAGGACCCGGATGATGGAAAAAGCGACCTCCGCTGTCTGGCCTGCTTCTTCCGTCTTGTCCTTCAGGAAGCGGATGGCGTCGAACAGGACAGCGTTGGCTTCGTCGTAGGAAATCGGCTCCCGGTTGCCGTAGAGCTTGACCCATTGGGGGCGGCTGAGGGTGTCGTTCACATGGGATTGGATGAGGTAAGTTGCCCGGCCGATGAGTTTGAGGTTGCTCGGGCTGACATTGGTCATGGTGTTTCCGATGACCTTCCCCAGCCGGGCCATGACCGCGGTGGAATGAGCATTCAGGAGGATTTTGAGGGCGATCTGCTGGTTGATGCCGAGGGGGTCATTTTGACTTTTCAGAGGCACGGCCACAAGGGCGTCTTTCCCCATAAAATCATATCCAGGAATCTTATGGGCCAGCTTTATCATCTCTTCAGGGCCTTTGTCGGTAACCAGGATAAGGGCCAGGTTTGCCTTGCTGCCGGAAAAGAGGTCGATGAACTTCCTGAAGTCGGAATTCTTCTTCCGGAGCGAGTCCACTTCAGGCTGGATGCAGACCACCACTCCCAGATCTCCCGGTTTGGGTGCTCGGTTTTTCAGGTTGAAGTCGGCAAAAGAGAAATCATACAAAAGTTGTTGGTCATCACCCGCGTTTTTCAGGCTGTCAAGAGCTGCCCTCTTGAGATAGGGGTCCTCGATCTTCTCTTCAAAGGGAGCTTTATAGAGGGAGGGGGCCAGTCCTCTGAACGGTCTTCCGAGAAAGGCCTGCCAGGCATCTTGGAGGTTTGCGGCAGGCGTCCAGACCTGGATCCAGCATTTCCTCTGCTCAACTTTGACTGTGTCGAGGGGAAAGAGACGGAAGGTCGGACTCCTTTCAGTGCTGTCGATGAAAACAGTGATCAGTCCATCTTGGGCAAAATAGGTGGAAAACCGTCCGTTCTGGTAGGTCTGAGCCTCCAGCTCTGTGAATTTGGCTGTGGCATCGATGGCTGACTGGACCTGTTTCAGGACCTTTGAAAATTCTAACAGCTTGAATTTCAGACGCATCTCGGTTATAAAGCCGAGTTTTTCCATATCCTTGCTTGAAAGATGTTTTCTCAGGATCCGGTCGAGTGCTGTCTGGAGAATATTCCCGATGACATAGGTTTCGATCGTTGTGGCCTGCATCCGGGTGGAGCCGGTTATGGCCTGAGGGCCGGTGGAGAGGTTGATCTTGGTTATGCCCGGTTCTTCGAGGACAGCGCGGCTGCGGTCAAAAGGAAGGAGGATTTCATCCGGGTTGTTATAGATGAAATAGAGTTTTTTTCTGGACTGTGCCGGGTCATAGGTAATGGCGTTTTTCCACTGATCCAGTGCGGCCAGGATGGTCCCGATAACTGAGGACGTCTCCCCGCCTTCGGTCACACAGATGACCACATCGCCGTTTTCAACCTTCCTGTCTTCAAGCTGTAGATATCCGATGAGCTGGAGGTCTTCGAATCCTTCCAGGGAACTGATGAGAGCCCTGTCGCCTCCGGTCATCTCTCCTATAAGCCGGTTTTCGATGTTATCACCCAGAAGGGACAGGAGCTTTGCCCATATCTTTCCATTTCCCTTGACTTTTTTCCAGAACGGACGCCAGAAGGTACTTTCCATCTGTTTGGCCAGACGGCCCGTGGCGCCGCAGCCATAGATGTATATCTTGTGGCCGGAAAGGATGGCCTCCTCGACAGCCTCTGCCGCCTGTTCCAGGCTTTCCTTCTCTTGGGATAGAGCCTCCAGCTTTTCCGAGATATCCTCATCCACTGAGAAAAGCATCTTGAGGCCGTCCGCGCAGTTTCTTTGGATCCTTTCGCTCAGGTCCCATGTTTTGGCATGGCGTTGTTCGGTGATGAGAGTGTGGAGCTGGAATTGTGTCTTATCCTGGAGATAATCGATAGACTCTGGAGATGGTGTTATGCCCAGAAGCTCGAGCAGGCTGGATTCAGCCTGTTCGGGCTGCTGAGTCTCCTGTCTCGATGCCTGGAAAGCCAGGGCCGTTAAAAGGATGAGAGACAGGCCTGTCAGAAAGAACCGGCTAAAGGGATGTGCTCTCATATTATTGTCTCCATGCCTTGAAAATCGGGGATAGTCCCTGATTTATAATTTTTCAGCCGTATTGATGGCTGTCATCGATGATGTCTTTCTCCTGCCAATCCTTGACCCAGTTGCTCACCCGGAAGACTTTCATCTTTCCGTCTGCGGTCGAGCAGATGACGCGATCCAGGCCAGCGTTGATGATCATTTTTTTACAGATGAAGCAGGGGAAGGCGTTTATCGGCTCGGATTTTCCAGATAGGCTGCCGAAGATATACATGTCCCCCCCTAAAAGGCTGACGCCGGCACGGGCAGCGTTGATGATGGCGTTCTGTTCGGCGTGCACGCTCCGGCACAACTCATAACGCTGGCCGTGGGGGATGTTCAGCTTGTCCCTGAGGCAGAAACCATGCTCGTAACTGGACTTCGTTTTTCGCGGCGCTCCCACATAACCGGCAGAGATGATTTGGTCGTCGCGGATGATGATGGCCCCGATGGAGCGGCGCCAGCAGGTGCTGCGCCGAGCCACCTCTTCTGCAATCCCTAAGTAATACTGGTTTTTGGAGATTCTTTTGGGATTCATAGCGATTCCTCCAGCTTGCGGTGAAAGTCCTCCAGGGATCCGTCGTTGATGATGACGGAATCAGCCATTGTCATGCAGCTGTGGAGCTGTTGCCCTTTGACGCTGTCCGTCATCTCCTCTTTTTCTTTTTCGATGAATTCGTCGAGGGACGAAGCGGATTCCTCCCTCCCTCTTTTTTTGACTCTCTCATATCTTAACTCGACAGGCGCGTCGATTGCCAGGAGAATAAATCTTTTTTGTTTTCTCAGGTATTCGACCTCGGAAGGGTTGCGGATGCTGTCGATGACCGTCTTGCCTTTCACTTCTTTTATCACCAGCCTGGCCAGGATGTCCGGGCCGAATCTATCTCTCAACTCGTTTCCCCTTTTTATCAGGTTATCCCGGGTGACAGCGGTACCGCTTTTCTGGAGCTCTTTCCGGATCAGGTCGGAAAGCGAGAGGTAAGCATAGCTTTTTCTTCCGAAGAAAGCGGCAGCCTCGCCCTTTCCGGAGCCGTTTGTTCCTGTCAGGCCGATGAGTTTCGGGTCTTTTTTCATCTTTTGAACAGCTTAGGAAGATTCTTCAAAAAATTCAAGAGGGGGCTGCCAGAAAGGATCCTGGACCTGTAAGGGAGTAGAGAGAATAAGGCTTTGAGCTTTTTCAGAAGCCTGTCGTGGTGAAAAAGAACCAGGGATTTTTCCAAAAGTTGAGGCAGGTCAGCACTGTAAGGATACCACCAGATCTGGCTCTTTTTTCTGGAGAAATCATAGCTGCAGAACTGGATATTCACCACTTCCTGGAGGCCGTACGTCCCGTGGCTGTGTCCTCTTCCGGTCTGCTTGATCCCTCCCCATATCGCTCCCGGCTCGGCGAAGGAAAACATGTGGTCATTCACGGTGACGGTGCCGGTCTCTATCCTCTCAGCCATCCAGGCAGCCATTTTTTTGCTTCTTGTCCAGACCGAAGCTGTCAGTCCATAATCAGAGTCATTCGCCAGGCTGACCGCTTCTTCAGGGTCGGAGAAGACCATGATCGGCAGCACCGGTCCGAAGGTCTCTTCCCGCATGACCTTCATCGAGTGATTTACCCCGGTGAGGACCGTCGGCTGGAAAAAGTATCCGGGTAAATTCTCAGCCCTTGTCCCTCCGTGAAGCACCTGAGCTCCTTTGTCAACAGCATCCTTCACATGCTCTTCGACTGTTTTAAGCTGGCTGAGAGTGGTCATCGGTCCCATGTCTACCTCAGGCGCCAGGGGATCGCCGACCTTCAGTTCTCTGACAAGGTTCAAGACCCTCTGGACATAATCATCGGCGATTTCCCGGGCAACATATAATCTTTCCACTGAGCCGCAGCTTTGCCCGCTGTTCATGAAAGCTGCCCAGACCGCTCCCCTCGAAGCTCTTTCCAGGTCGGCATCCTTGAGGACGACCATGGGGTCCTTGCCCCCGAGCTCGAGAACGGTGTGGGTCAGGTTGCGGCTGGCAAGTTCTGATATCCTTTTGCCTGTGGCAACGCTCCCTGTGAACGAGATGGTCTGGACCTCAGGGCTGAGTATCATTTTTTCCGCCTTCAGAACATTACAGTTGACGACGTTCAAAACCCCGGGCGGGAGCCCGGCTCTGGTCAGAATATCCCCGATGAGAAGCCCTGTGAACGGCGTCGAGGTCGACGGCCTGAAGACCACTGTGTTCCCGGCCGAAAGGGATCCCAGGATATCGCAGAAGGGAATCAGGAAGGGAAAATTCCAGGGAGAGATGATGAGCGTCACGCCTAAGGGCTGGAAGCGGAAAAAGCTTTTTTTATTAGAGAAAAGAATCACATGATGCTTCATTTTCCTTGGTTGAGTAGCCCTGCCCAGGTTCTGGCCGTAATAGTCCAGGGCTTCGAGGACTGCCTGGATCTCTATGGATAGGGATTCTGGATAGGGAGACCCCTTTTCAGCGGTGATCAGACGGGCTGCCTCGCTTGACCTTTGAAGCAGGATGAGTTTGGCCTTGTGGAAGATTCGCCTTTTTTCTCTCAAGGGGAGCTCCCTCCAGGAAGGAAAGGCATTTTTTGCGGCCTGGATGGCTTGCTGGCATTCCTTTGTAGAAGCAAGAAAAACCTCTCCCACGGGTTTGAGGTTGGCGGGATTGATGGATTTTAATCTGAGATATGTTTCTACCCGTTTGTTCTCGATGATCAGCCTGCCGTCCATGGATTCACAACCTTCCTTTAATTAATCTTCTGAGCCAGGATAGAAACAGGAAAAAATAGGCGTCAAGGATCAGATCCAGCCTGAAAAGAGGGTTGAGAATGCCGGCTTTCAGAAAAAAGAGGAGGACGAGGTCCTTGTGTCTTGGCGGGCAGCCCTTGATTTTTCTTCGTGTTCGCGCTTGAACTTTGCCCTCGATTCTAGAACATGAGCCGATGACCATCAACCTTGAAGCAGAGACGTCCCCTTTATACTGACCGATGACAACCGTCCAGGGCGGCATGTTTTTCCATAGTCTGGGTTTTCTGTCTTTGAACATGTACAGCCAGTCCAGGAAGATGCCCTGGCAGCCGCCAGTGCAGTAAGGCTCGCCGACAATTATCCGCATACCGCAATCCACTTCATCCACCTTCATAAAACCGAGGGCCAGGTCTTTCGTCCTCTGTTGAATCTCTTCCAGAGCGATATCCCCCTCTAATTTGATGCTGTCAAGGCTGAGGGAGCCGTACCCCCTTTCGTGGGCCAGGCGGAGATGGGGGATGTGGCGAGGGTCGAGGTGCAGGATATGGGCACAGACGACATCGTGGACCAGAGGATTGGTTGCCATCACGACTATTCCCAGATGTCTTCCGTGCTGAGTGAGCTGATTTCCCCCTATAGAGATCTCCACTGCGTCCGTGGCGATAAAGTCAGGACAGCCGACTTCTAAGAGGTCGACGATTTTTTTATCCAGTTCATAGTTATGGTTCCACAGCCTTTCCCGGTCAAGGAGCAGCCCCATGTTAAGCTTCAAAGCCGCTGAGAAACCATGGCTGAGGACGTTGCTTTTCAGCTTGGGAGCATAGATAAGAAAATCATTCTCCACGATTTCTCTGGCTGTGGTCACTTGTGTATGGACTTCTCCTTTTTGGAGATGAACCGTTCTTTTTTTCGCCTCCTCTATTGGAAGGAGCTTGATTTTATGCTTTTTCTTGAGGTTGGGGTAGCCAGCATGTTTAAACATCCTGGAAGTCGGCAGCCCGGCGCCCGTTTTTTCAGCAACGGTGATTTTGAGGTCTCCTTTTCTTTCCGCTTTCAAAGCGCTGATCAGGCCATCGAGAAATTCGGTGCGAGTGAACGCAGATGGAGCGATTTTCGGATGCGCCATGACCACGTTGGGTTTTATGGTGATATTGCCGTTGATCCGCGAAGCCAGGCCGAAATCCTGGATTCCTTCCTGGATGATCTTTTTTATGGTTTCCGGGTTATAAGTGGGGACATTCCTAAGGATGACTTTTTCTTGGGTCCTCATTCTGTGTGTTCGAGTTTGATTTATCCGGCTAAGTCTTCCTGTGCTTCTTTAGCTTTCCCCTTTTTTCTTTTCTCTGAGAAAAGAGCGATCAGCATGCTTATTCCGTAAAGGGCAAGCATGGGTACAGCGACGATGCTCTGGGTGATCGGATCAGGAGTGGGAGTGATGATGGCGGCGATAATGAAGGCAATCAAAAAAGCATACTTGAATTTCTTGGCCATCCATTTAGCGGTGATAAGCCCCATGCGGGAGAGGAAGAAGACCAGGGTGGGGAGCTCGAAAACCAGGGCGATTCCCAGGATCACCCGGAAAGCCAGGCTGAAGTAATCGTTAACGGTGATGACAGCACGAAAATCGGCTCCCATGCTGAGGAAAAAACGGCAGGCAAAAGGGAAGACGACGAAGTAGGCGAAGAGGCCTCCCGCAGCAAAAAAAAAGGTGGTTAAAATGACAAAGGGGATGACATATTTTTTCTCTCTCTGGTAGAGGCCTGGAGCGACGAATTTCCAGAACTGGAAGAAGATGATCGGAGAAGCGACGAATATTGCGGCAAGAATGGAGACTTTGATGTAGGTCATAAAGGGGTCCTGCAGCTTGGTGTAGGCGAGTGTTTCCCCTTCAGGCAGGAAGAGAGTTACCGGGAGAGCAAGGATTTCGTAGATTTCTTTGTGGTATATCCAGGCGGGGATGGCTGTGATGACGATGGTGATGAAGGAGTAAAAGAGCCTTTTTCTGAGTTCGTCGAGGTGTTCGAGGAAGGTCATATTGTCAGGAGTCTTTTTTCCCTTCCTCATTTCCCTCGATGCCCTTTTCAATCTCGTCTTTTATATCTTTCAGCTCGTCGGCCTGGATTTCCTCTTCGATCTTTTCTTTGATCTCGTCGGATGTCCTCCTGAATTCTCTCAGGGCTCTTCCTATGGACCGGCCGATTTCCGGAAGCTTTTTTGGGCCAAAGACGAGAAGAGCGAGAGCAAGAATAAGGAGTATCTCAGGAAATCCTATGTTTCCGAACATGTTGTCCTACTCTTTGAATTTTGAATGGCTTATGGAAATATAGCCCTTCCTCAGGGAGAAGTCAACCTTATCTTTACTTTCCCCGGAGGCTCTGGTAGTATAAAATTCTGCGGGTCAGATATGAAGAAAAAGATACTTTCTCTGGTCCTCCTGATCCTGGTGTTGGTCCTCCTTCCTGCCAAGGATGAGGACATCTGGGGGCTGTCTATCAATAAGGTGATTGCCATTACGGCTCTCATCGAGGAAAATTATTTCAGCGACATCGACCACGATGAACTGACTTATTCCTCCATAAGAGGCATGCTTTATACCCTTGACCCCCATTCTTATTTTCTGGACCCTGACCGCCTTTCTCGACTGACTGAAGAGCATGTGGGAAAATACTACGGACTGGGCATCCTGATCCAGAAGCAGGAAGACCGTTTGGTCGTTATCTCCCCTATTGAGGGAGGACCGGCTTATCGGAGGGGTATCCAGGCCGGAGATGTGATCTCCCATATCAACGGCGAGAGCACAAAGCCCATAACAGGCCAAGATGCTGTGCAGTTGCTCAGGGGGCCAAAAGGAACAAAGGTTAACATTTCTATCGCCAGGGAGGGGCTGGAGAAGCCGCTAGAGATGACTATCACAAGAGAGGAAATCCCGCTCCGCAGTATTTCGTATGCGTTTATGCTCAAGGATGATGTCGGTTACATTCACATCCGCAATTTTTCCGGAACCACAACCAGGGAATTTGAAGAAGAAATGGCCGCCCTCGAAAAACAGGGGATGAAAAAGCTGATACTGGATTTGAGGTCGAACGGCGGGGGTACCCTAGTCCAGTCCATCGAGATCTCTGATGAGTTTCTGCCCAGCGGCTCTACCATCGTTTCCATGAAAGGGAGAAACAGGGACTACAACAATGAATTCCGGGCGTTCCGTGACAATCAGTACGAAAAGATCCCTCTTGTTTTATTGATCGATAAAGGCAGCGCCAGTGCTCCCGAGATCCTCAGCGGTGCCATCAAGGATAATGACCGGGGATTGATCGTCGGAGAGAATTCCTTCGGAAAGGGTCTTGTCCAGACGGTCTTCCCCCTCTCCGAGAGTGCAGCCGTGGCCCTGACCACGGCGCGCTACTTCACTCCCAGCGGGAGGTCCATCCAGAGGGATTACTCCCACATCGAAGATTACATGTTGAGCAAGCAGGCTCCTGTTGAAGAAAGAGAAGTCAGGTACACCTCCAAAGGGAGGATGGTCCTCGGTCAGGGGGGGATTGCTCCGGATTTTGAGGTGGATATACCCCGTCCTAAAGATATCACGTTTATACTCTTGTACAGGGGTGCGTTCTTTACCTATGCCCAGAAATTCGTGAAGAAAGAAACTCTCCTTTCCAGAGACTTTGTCTTTCCTCAGGATGAGCCATCAAAAACAAGAGCTGCCGAAGGGAAGAAGATCATAGGGAAGGATTTCAGAGCCGATCTGCAGGTCATCGAGGATTTTAGGTCTTATCTTAGGGAAAGCAAGATCGAGTTTGACCCGGCACAATTTGAAGAGGCGAGATCGGAGATCAAGAGAGAGCTGGAGAGGGAGTTGTTTTCTTCAATCTGGAGCATTCCAGATGGATGGTGGGCCTACCAGATAAATGACCCGGTCGTCCTCAAAGCACTCGATGTTTTGCCTGAGGCCACATCGATGATCAAAAAGGACTAGATCAATTAATTGGGATGCAGGCCTGAGCAGGTCGAGTTGGCCTCGAGTCCCGGCTAACGCCTTTCATCGTCTAACCCGAGTTAAGCAAGGCTTTTCCAGGAAAAAACAGTCTCATCCAGGAAAAATTTTCAACTGAAGCCTTGCTGCCGAATCCATAAACCCGGCCCTTGATTGTTAACGATCGGATAATATGCCCCGCGGCTTGCCGCGGGAACCGATCGTTGGGGGATCCAAGGGGGTATGCCCCCTTGGTCGCAGGGCGTGGGTTCATGCCCCGCCCGAGAAGGGGAGGCAGCGAGCGGAAGCGAGCGTTGGAAGGGGGAAGTCAGTTCCCCCTCCAAGTTGACTTCTCATCAATAATCATCGGTTCTGTAAAAGAAGAAATCGTGAGACAGTTCCTGACTTATGTGTTTGTCTATAGTCAAGGCGCGGCTGAAAGAATCTCCACCTGCATGATGGATAAAGTGAGTATGAAATTGTAGGAAAGATCAGGCTGGGTGTTGAGAAAACCGTTTGAAGGCGGAGCGGGCACGGTTCCTCTCCGCAGGAGAGGAGAGCGGAGCCTGAAACCGAGCAGGCTTTGACTCGCTGGGGCAAAGCCTGCGTGTTTTCGATGCACCCAGCCTGATCTTGAGTAACCTATGATATCGCGGGAGGTGGAGATGCTTCCGACCCGGCCTTGTGTATTTCACAGTCTTTGAAATATTGATATAATGACACATCAAGAAAAAAGGAATGGATGTTCCTGACCTTCGAGGAAAGGAGGAAGAAGTGAAGATAGCCACGGCTTCGGACCATGCGGGGTATGATCTCAAGAAAGGGATCCTGTCTTATTTGGCTGAGAGGAAAATCGACTTTGAGGATTATGGGTGTGGTCCGGACGAACGGGTGGACTATGTGGATTATGCGGAGAAGGCGATCCAGAACGTCTGTTCGGGGAGGCATGACCGGGCCATCCTGATTTGCGGAACGGGTTTGGGTATGGCGATTGTGGCCAACAAGTTCAAGGGAATCCGGGCCACTCCCTGTTGTGACGAATACTCTGCTGAAATGAGCCGGAGTCATAACGATTCGAACTGTCTCACCCTGGGAGGAAGGGTTCTTCCTCTGGATGAGGCCCTTGAAATTGTCAGAATATGGCTTGAAACCGAGTTCGAGGGAGGTCGGCATCTGGAAAGAATCGATAAAATCCATAAAGTCGAAGAAAAAAATTTTAGACCATAAGGAGAGGAGCAAAAGAATGTCTTCGTTTCATGAAAGAATTAAATCCTTAGCCAAAAGAATACTGGAAAACAACGAATGGAGACAGCGCGAATCCTTCAACCTCATCCCTTCTGAGACCACTCCTTCTCTTCTGGTGAAGATGTGTGAGATCTCAGACCCCTCTGGCCGCTATGCTGAACACAGGACGATGAAAGGCGAGGAGGTCTATTTCTATCAAGGGACAGACTTCATCAGGGAAGTGGAGGAGGAGGTGCATCAGGAGCTCTGCCGGTTTTTTGGCTGCACGGATGTGGAACTCAGACCCATCAGCGGTCAGATGGCCAATGAGGTTGTGTTTAAAGGAATGGTGCGCTTCCTGAATCGTGACCGGCCTGAGGGGCAACCGATGAGGAAGATGAGGCTTGTCATGAATAATGACCTGACCAAAGGAGGGCATCTGAGCTCCCAACCGATGGGAGCGCTCTTTAATTATGTTACCGAGGATCCTGCGACGGGAAAGGAGAATGTCGTCAATTTTCCTGTTTTGAAGGAGAACCCCTACAAGCCTGATCTCCAGAGACTCGGTGAGCTCATGGAGCAGAATAGACCCGAGCTGGTGGTGTTCGGCAAGAGCATGTTCCTCTATCAGGAGCCTGTCCAATTTGTCGCCGAGCTGGTGAAAGACTGGGATGCGCGACCGGTCATCATGTATGATATGGCTCATGTTCTAGGCCTCTACGGCGTTTTTCAGACTCCTCTCAAGGAAGGTGCTGATGTCATAACCGGGAGTACGCATAAGACTTTTTTCGGGCCTCAACGGGGTTTGGTGGCCGGTAACTTCGCCAAAGGGAGTCCTCTTCGTAAATTATGGCTGGACATCATGAGCCGGGCTTTTCCAGGCTCGACCAGCAATCATCATCTGGGGACCCTTCTGGCTCTTCTCATGGCCTCGTATGAGATGAACGAATTCAAAGATGAGTATCAGGCTCAAGTCCGGAGCAACGCCAAGGCCTTTGCCCGGTCTTTGAAAGATAAAGGAATACAGGTAGAGGGAGATGAAAAAGATGGGTTCACAGAGACTCATCAGGTTGTCATCAGGGTCAGGGAGTACGGCCTGGGACAGGAGATTGCTCGACGGCTTGAGGACAACAATATCGTGACCAATTATCAGGCTCTGCCTGATGATGAGACCTTTCTTGAGTCGAGCGGAATCCGGATGGGAGTCCAGGAGATGACCCGTTTTGGTGTGCAGGAAAAGGATTTTGACGTTCTTTCTGGCCTGATAGCCGAGGTCATTATCGAGAACAAGGATGTTAAAGAAGAGGTGAAGAGATTACGAGAGAATTTTCTCGAGATGAAGTTCTGTTTATCCCTTAAAGAGGCGATTCCTGTTGCCTCTAAGATCTTGAAGAGCGTGTTCGCTTATCCTGGCTTTGTCGACCTGCTTATGGAGAATTTGGAGAAGGAAAGATGATAAACGGAAAGGCCTGTTTTACATTGACGCACTGACCCTTTTCTGTCAGAATCATTCCAAAAAAGGAAAGTCATATGAAGATATTAGTGATTGGTTCAGGTGGAAGGGAGCATGCTCTGGCCTGGAAGCTGGCCCAAAGCCCGCGTACGGAAAAACTCTTCTGCGCACCCGGAAATCCGGGGACTATGGATATTGCGGAGAACATCCCCATCAAGGATTCCGACATCATCGGGCTGGCTGACTTTGCTGAAAGAGAGAGAATGGACATGACGGTAGTGGGACCGGAGCTTCCTTTGACGCTCGGGATAGTTGATGAATTCGAGAGGAGGGGATTGAGAATCTTCGGCCCCGACCAAAAGACGGCTGAGCTGGAAGGCAGCAAGGTCTTTGCCAAGCAGTTCATGGTGCGCCACAGCATTCCCACAGCCCAGGCAGAGGTCGCTGATTCTGCGGAGAAAGCAAAGGATCTCCTGAGCTCGGATCGGTATTCTTTTCCTCTGGTCATCAAAGCAGATGGCCTGGCTGTGGGAAAGGGAGCCATTATCTGTAAAACCAGGGAAGCGGCTGAGGAAGCTGTCCGGGCCGTCATGGTGGAGAAGATCTTCGATGACTCAGGGGACAGGATACTGGTTGAGGAGTTTTTAAGAGGAAAGGAGGCCTCTTTCATCGTCCTCTCCGACGGAGAAAACGTCGTGCCTCTGGTCACCACCATGGACCACAAGCACGCCTACGACGGTGATAAAGGTCCGAATACAGGAGGAATGGGAGCCATCTCTCCCTCGCCCTTCGTCAAAAGCGATCTTTTTTTGAAGATTATGGAGTCCATTGTCTTTACCACCGTGGATTACCTCCGCGAGGAAGGAAGAAAATATAAAGGTGTTCTCTACGTGGGTCTTATGCTGACAGATGAAGGGCCCAAGGTCCTTGAGTATAACTGCCGCTTTGGAGACCCGGAAACCCAGCCTCAGATGTTGAGGATGGAGAGTGACCTGGTCGATATCCTTCTCTCTGTTATCGAGGGAAAAGCATCCGCGACGCAGATCAAATGGAGCCCCAATCCTTCAGCCTGTGTGGTTCTGGCCTCTGGCGGTTATCCGCTGGCCTACGAAAAAGGGAAAAAGATAGAAGGGCTTAAAGAGGCCCAGGAGATTCCCGGAATAACCATCTTCCACGCCGGGACAAGGTATGAAGGGGGAGAATATTACACAAACGGGGGAAGAGTGATGGGGGTTTGCGCATCAGAAGAGACGCTCGCCAAATCCCTGGAAAAGGCATACGAAGCAATAGCCAGAATATCCTTTGAGGGCATGCATTTCCGGAAGGATATCGGAGCCGCTAAAGAGGAAGCAAAATGATGGTCGCAGTGTTCATCGGAAGCGATTCGGATTATGAGACAGCCAAGGAAGCTTTGGAGCTCCTGAAGAAGTTTGGAGTTTCCTTTTCCCTGGAGGTTTCCTCGGCCCACCGATCTCCTGAAAGGACAGTGGAGCTCGTAAAATCCTGTGAGGAGAAAGGTGTTGAGGTCTTCATCGCCGTCGCCGGAAAGGCAGCCCATCTGGCCGGGGTGGTGGCTGCCCACACAGTCCGTCCGGTTATCGGAGTGCCGGTGGCGAGCCCGACGCTGAACGGTCTCGATGCCCTTCTCTCAACAGTACAGATGCCCAAAGGAGTACCTGTGGCGACCATGGGCCTGGGAAAATCTGGGGCTGCCAACGCAGCCCTTCTGGCTGTCCAGATCTTGAGCCTGAGAGAGCCCACCCTCAGGGATAGGTTGAAGGAATATAAAGAGAAAATGGCATCCCAGGTGGAAGACAAGTCCAAGAAAATCAAGCAAAAAATATGACCTCTTTCTCGATTCAAACTTTCGGCTGTCGTGTCAATCAGGCTGAAGCATTCTGGTGGACGGATGTGCTTCAGAAGAAAGGGCTCAAGCACGAACAGGATCATATCCACAGCGATGTGGTCGTTATCAATTCCTGTACTCTGACTGCCCGGGCCGATAGCGACACCAGGAGTTTCATCAGAAGAGTGGCGCGGCTGAACCCGGGGGCAAAAATGATCGTCACCGGCTGCTACGCGGAGCGGGTTCCTGAAGAGCTGAAAGAGATGCCCCAGGTCTGGGAGGTTTTCTCCAACTCGGAGAAAAGGGATTTAAGCGCGAAGGTCCTGGCTCTATCCCGGCCAATGAAGCAGGAATCAACCGCACCCTTCCGGTCTCGAGCCCTGGTAAAAATTCAGGATGGCTGTGATTATCAGTGTACATTTTGCGTCATACCCAGCGTTAGAGGACACAGTGTCAGTATCGAAAAGAAGGAGATCCTCACCCGGATAAGAGAACTCATAGCTCAGGGTTTCAAAGAGGTTGTGCTCACCGGTATTCATCTCAACTGCTACGGTCTTGACCTCAAGCCGAAAAGCTCCCTGCTCGATCTTATCCAGATGATCACATGCTTGAGGGGGGACACAAGGATCAGGCTGAGTTCCCTTGATCCCCGGCATCTCGAGCCTTCACTGCTTGATCTCATCACAAAGAGCGAGAAGATATGCCCTCACTTTCATCTTTCCCTCCAAAGCGGTTCTGATGAAGTCCTGCGACGTATGGGAAGAAAGATAAAGGCCGCAGATTATAAAAGAATCCTTTCCTGTTTAAGGGAGAAATCTCCCCTGGCTTCACTGGGAGCAGATATTATTGTCGGGTTTCCCGGGGAGACTGAGGAGGATTTCCAGAGGACCTTTGGCCTCTTAGAGCATTCGCCCCTGACCTATTGTCATGTGTTTTCCTATTCTCCCCGGCCCGGGACCATGGCCGAGGCCTGGCCTCAAGTCAAGGCGGCAAATAAGAAGCAGAGGGCGGCCTCCCTCAGGGCTCTATCCAGAAAGAAGAACATGGAATTCCGCCGGCTTTTTTTGGGTAAAGAATGCGATGGGATAGTCATCAAGAAGAGCAGGGCTCAGGATCAGGTCTTGACCTTCAATTATTTTAAAGTCTTCGTTCCTCCCTCATCTGCAGCGGAGAAAGCGGAAGTCAGGGTGGAAATCACGGAAGTGAAAGAGCAGGAGACAAGGGGACGGATCAAGAGGCTGCCTGACGCCTGAGCTTCAACCTCATTCCCATGATGCTATCTGTTGCCTTTTATTCACGCCCGACCCTTCAAATTCTTGAAGACCTGATCGGAAAGGTTTTGATCAGGAAGTCCGGAGATGGCCTCACCTCGGGCATCATCGTGGAGGCCGAAGCCTATCGTGGTCAGGATGACCCGGCTTCCTTCGCCTCCAGGGGAAGGACAAAGAGGAGTGAGATGCTCTACGGGCCTCCGGCTCGGGCCTTTGTTTATTTAACCTACGGAATGCATCATTTATTCAATGTGGTCACAGAGCAAGAAGGCTTTCCAGCGGCTGTGCTCATTCGGGCTCTGGAGCCGCTCGAAGGGATGGCTTTGATGCAGCAGAGAAGAAAGACCGATGATGTTTTGAATCTGTGCTCAGGCCCGGCCAAGCTCTGCCAGGCCTTGGATATTGACCTGGCGCTCAACGGAGTATCGGTCTCTTCCCCGCGTTCTCCCCTGATTCTTATCGAGAGGACGAATGAAGATGAGAAAAGGAAAGATTTGGCCTGGAGACCGCGGGTAGGGATCCGGGAAGGCCGAGACAGGCTCTGGCGCGTCTATCTGAAAGGGAGCCCTTTCGTCTCCGTCAAATAATGACATCCCCAATTGTTGACAACCTCGCTGTTTTTGTATGAAATGTCGCCGTTATAGAATTGGATAAAAGGTCGGATCAAAGATAGAATAGACCTATGAATAACATTCTCATTCTTGCCTCAGAGGTGGCCCAGAAGATCGCTGCGGGCGAAGTCATCGAAAGACCTCTATCGGCTGTTAAGGAGCTGGTAGAGAATTCGCTGGATGCCCTGACTTCAGAGATAAGGGTCGAGCTTCTTGAAGGCGGGAAAAAGCTCATCAGAGTCACGGATAACGGCCAAGGAATGAGCCGGGAGGATGCCCTTATCTGTTTTGAGAGACACTCCACCAGCAAAATTGCCACGATCGAAGACCTTGGCCGGATTGCCACTCTTGGCTTCAGAGGTGAAGCGCTTCCCAGTATTTCCGCAGTTTCCCGGGTTATCCTGAAGACGTCTGACGGGAAGGAAGAAAAAGGGACTCTGATAGAGAGAGAAGGAGAGGAAGTCATCCTTATCTCGGATGTGGCCTTTCCGATAGGGACGGCCGTTGAAGTCAAAGACCTGTTTTTTAACCTTCCTGCCAGGAAGAAATTCCTCCGCTCTGAGAAATCTGAGCTCACTCAAGTGGTGAAATACATGACTTTTGTCTCCCTGGTCCATCCGCAAAAGAGGTTTTCCCTGACCCATGGAAAACGGCAGATTTTTGATTATCCTCCTGTGAAAAGCCTGAGAGAAAGGATTTTTCAAGTCTTTGGAAAATCTTTGCTGGAGAATCTCATGGAGGTTGATCACGAGGAAGAAGGAAGACGGATAAACGGGTATGCCTCCGCTCCGCCATCCGGGCGTCGAGACAGGACTCATCAACTCCTGTTCGTGAACAAGCGGCTGGTTAAAGACCGGACTCTTCAAGCGGCTGTGAATCAGGCCTACAGAGGTTTTCTGGAAAAGGACCAGTATCCTGAGGCTTTCCTTTTTCTCTTCTGTCCCTATGAAGAGGTGGATGTCAATGTTCACCCAGCCAAAGCAGAGATCAGGTTCAAGGATTCCCGCCCTGTTTTCCAACTTGTTCTCCACAGCATTGAGAAGGCGATGCTCAAGCAGCAGGGAATCAAGGAGGTTTATCCTTTCCGAGAGGAGTTGAAGAGCGGAGCAAGAGTTGAAGAAAGGAGGGATAAACCTGCTTTCCCGGCAGATGTGAAAAAGCCGTTAGAGAGGGAAGGCCTGTTTCCTAGGGTAGAGGAGAAGAAAAGGAGTCCTCGCGTCCTGGGGCAGTACCTGGATATGTACATCATTGCCTCTACGGATGAGGGGATACTCATCATCGATCAACACAATGCCCATGAGAGAGTTCTTTTCGAAAAATACCAGGAGATCGACAGGAAAAAAAAGTGGCCTCAGAAGCTGGCCCTTTTTCCCGTCCTTTTTGAGCTTTCCCCGTCTCAGGTTTTGAGCTTTGAAGAGAACCAGAGCCTGTTGGAGGAGATAGGTTTTCGAGTGGAGGCCATGAGCGGCCGCAGTTATTCTTTAAAGGAATTTCCTGATCTGTTCGAAGAAATGGAGGCCAGGGAGATATTGTTTTCCCTGCTTGAGGAGGTCAAAGGAGAGAAGATCGAGGACAAGAAGAAGAGGGTCATGGCCACCCTCGCCTGTAAAACGGCTGTCAAAGCAGGGCAGGTTTTGCCCTTCGAAAAGATGAATTATCTGGTTGAGGAACTGTTTAAGACCTCAAACGCATCACTCTGTCCTCATGGAAGGCCGATTGTGGTCAAAATCGGCAGGAAGGAAATTGAGCGGGGCTTAAAAAGAGACGGAAATTGACAACAATTTTATGTTCTGCTAAAAAGAAGAGAGATAGAAAATGGGCCTGTTCCCCTTTTTAAAGAAAGGGGACAGTCCCTCTCCTTCTTATGTATAAGGACTAATAGGGACAGTCCCTGAAAAAGGGGCCTGTCCCCTTTTTCTGCAGCCGGGGAGTAGCGCAGCCTGGTTAGCGCGCCTGCCTTGGGAGCAGGAGGTCGTCGGTTCAAATCCGATCTCCCCGATTTAGCTCAAGAAGAGCGCAGGATATTCGGGTTAAGTGGATACAAATAAAGGGTGCGCCTGTAGCTCAGGTGGATAGAGCAGCTGCCTTCTAAGCAGCGGGTCGGGAGTTCGAGTCTCTCCAGGCGCGCCACTGCTTCTCTTCTTTTATCCCCCTCTCTTTAAAGCACAGGAATCCGGGTTTCAATTTTGTTTCCTCCTGACCGACTAAATCTGTGGAGAAAAGGCCCTCGATTTCTAGGGAGCTTGCATCATCAAATGGAGAAAAGGGTAAAAGCTGAAAACAAGGGAATGTCCGAGAGGGGAAGGAGCACCTTTTTGAGCATTTATTGGGAGAAGGGGTAGTTTATGCTGCAGGACGTTTCGTGGCGTTTATACGTCCTATTCATGAGGTTCTTCAAGTACCGCCCGCCAGGGATAGCGAGACGTGCCTTGAGTAAAATGCTCAGGCTAGCTGCAGGTTACAGGGAGGAGGGATGAATGGAAAGAAGATACTATATTCGAGGCTATAAGGAAAAAGTCGGCTTTCCGATCCTGTTTGATGATGCGACCTATTCATTTGAAGAGGCGAGAGCAAAAGCCAAAGAATATTTTGAGCAGATCGGCCCTCTCTGCAAAGTGATCATCTTTGAGCAAGCGGATGGTGAGGCAGAAAGAGCTGCACGATTGCTCTTCAGAAATAAAATGGGAAAACCCCAGGAAATCGGGGATTGGTGGGAAAACATATAAACAAATAAATCCCTTATTTCCCGGTATCCATGTCATTTCACCTCATCCGATTCTTCAATGACCTGAGCCTCTCAATTTTATTCTTACGATAAATCCGTGCTTTTTTGGAAAGCACAATCCTTTAAGCCATGAATGGACCGAGACTGATTTTCGTGTATTTCAGTTGTTCAATCTGCATCGAACGGAAGAGTAGCGGAATAGATGATCCTTTGCCTTCAGGTCGTCTTTTTTTGGGCGCGCATTTGGGTCATCATCCATCGCGGTGAGCCATTTAACCCTTTTGGATGAGGGAATGATTTCAAAATTCACCTTTAATATCCTCCCTACTGATGATTGACACTCCGGGGATACTCTGCAAAGATTAGAGGCTGTAAAAGGTGATTTTTGAATGCCTTTTCATCTGAATTCACAAGAAAGAGAAAAGTTCGAAGAAGAGAGCGTCTTTTTCGAAAGAGTGACTGGATAAGACGATGATAACAAGTCTTGTAACAGAAGTTGACAAATATTGTCAAATTTATTATTTTATTAACGCTCTATAAGGACTGAAAATGGGATCAAACCTTGGTGAACTCCTCATACGGGAAAAACTCATATCGGCCGAACAACTGAAGGAGGCTCTGGATTACGAAAAAAAGAATAAGGTCTCTATCGGAAGTGCGCTGATTGCCCTTGGCCATATTACAGAAGAAGATATGGCCCAAGCACTGAGCCGTCAGTTGGGATATCCGTACATAGACCTCGGCCAGTTCGAGGTCTACCCGGATGTCATCGAGCTCATTCCTGCCGACATTGCCAGAAAGCACATGATCATGCCCATCCATCGCATCCGGTCTTTCCTGACCATGGCCATGGTTGACCCCACAGACCTCGATGTGATCGAGAACGTCAGGTTCCGGACGAGCCTGAGCATCCAGCCTGTTATCGCCTCAGAATCAGGAATCATGGAATCTATAAACAAGTATTATGGTGCTTCGGACTCTCTCCGGGTCAAAGAGATAATCGATGAGATCGAGCAGGCCGATGATGGATCGGTTAACGTCATCGAGGAAGAAGAGGAAGAATATGACATCCAAGAGTTGACTCGGTCTACGGAAGAAGCTCCTGTCATCACTCTGGTGAACACGATATTCATGGATGCTATCAAGAAAGGGGCCAGTGACGTCCATTTCGAGCCTTATGAGCGCTCTTTCCGGGTCAGATACCGAATAGACGGCGTGCTTCATGAAATGATGGATCTCGCCATGAAATTCAAGAACCCGGTCATCTCACGAGTGAAGATTCTCTCCAGCATGGATATCGCCGAGAAGAGATTGCCGCAGGACGGCCGGTTGAAAATGAGAGTGAAGTGGGGAGACGACAACCGGAAAGAAGTCGACATGAGAATCTCCTGTGTGCCCACGATCTTTGGAGAGAAAATCGTTTCCCGTATCCTTGACCGGGAAAACTTACAGCTCGATCTTACGAAACTCGGTTTTGAGAAACAATCTCTCAATCTTTTCAATGAGGCCATCCACAGGCCCTTTGGGATTATCCTGGTTACCGGCCCTACAGGAAGCGGCAAGACAAACACGCTTTATTCCGCGATCTCGAACTTGAATTCCCAGGAAAAGAACATCATGACTGCCGAAGACCCTGTCGAGTTTTACATGCCCGGAATCAACCAGGTCATGATTAAGGAAGAGATTGGCTTGAATTTCGCTTCCTCTCTGAGGTCGTTCTTGAGACAGGACCCGGATATCATGCTCATCGGAGAGATGCGTGACTACGAGACCGTCGATATCGCCGTCAAGGCCGCGCTCACAGGACACCTGGTTTTCTCCACAGTCCACACCAATGATGCCGCAGGGACGATCGCCAGGTTGATCAACATGAATGTCGAGCCTTTTTTGATTTCAGACTCTCTCATCTTGATCGTGGCCCAGAGGCTAGTCCGAAGATTGTGCAAGAAATGTGTTGAGGAACACAAAATCACCCCTGAAGCGTTGATCGATATCGGCTATTCTCCTGAAGAGGCCGAGAAGGTCAAGCCCTATAAAGCGAAAGGCTGCAGTGTTTGCTCTGATACAGGCTATAAGGGAAGGGTCGGGCTTTTTGAAGTCATGGAGATCACGAATGAGATCAGAGACCTCATTCTGGCCAAGTCGCAGCCCAAGGATATAAAAGCAGCGGCTATGAGGAACAACATGCTCTCTTTGCGGAAAAGCGGGCTGCAAAAAATAAAAGATGGTGTCACTTCGATTGAAGAAGTCTTGAGAGAGACAGTCAGAGATATGGAGGTGAAGCGTGGCGATAACGATTCAGGAACTGCTGAAACAGACGGTTGAACGGAATGCCAGCGATTTACATTTAACAACGCGAATTCCGCCTCGGATCAGAGTCCATGGACATCTGATTTCGCTCGATTATCCGCCTTTGAATGGGGCTGAGACCAAGGAGCTCGTCTACAGCCTGTTGACCGATAAGCAGAAAAAAATGTTCGAGGAGAAATTCGAACTGGATTTCTCTTTCGGCATCAAGGACATGGGGCGTTTTCGAGGAAACGTCTACATGCAAAGGGGAGCGGTTGCCGCTGCGTTTCGAAGGTTCCTCAGTACGGAATGGAGTTTCGCGCAGCTCGGTCTTCCTCAAAGAATAGCCCAGCTCTGCTTTTTACCGCGAGGATTGATCCTGGTCACCGGGCCCACTGGCTGCGGAAAGTCAACGACCTTGGCTTGCATGATCAACTACATCAATGTGCAGAGAGATGTCCATGTCGTCACCATCGAGGACCCAATTGAGTATTATTTCACTCCCCGGAAATCCATGATCAACCAGAGAGAGCTGCACGTGGATACCCTCTCCTACCCCAATGCGCTCCGTTCTGTTTTGCGTGAAGACCCTGACGTGGTGCTTGTGGGCGAGATGAGAGACCTGCAGACGGTGGAGTCCACCCTGCATGTGGCTGAGACCGGACACCTTACTTTCTCAACCCTGCACACCAACTCAGCCGCGGAGACGGTTTCAAGGATTGTGGATATTTTCCCTCCCCAGTATCAGGATCAGGTGAGGATCACACTTTCCATGTGTTTGGAAGCCGTGGTCACTCAGGCTCTGATACCTCGAGCCGACGGCAGAGGGAGAGTTCTGGCCATGGAGCTGCTCATCCCCAATGCAGCTATCAGGAACCTCATCAGGGAGAACAAGCTTCACCAGATTTACTCCGCCATGCAGATGGGCCAAGAGAAGTACGGGATGCAGACTTTTAACCAGTCTTTGGCCAGCCTCTATTTTCAGGGTGCGATCGCTCTGGATGTGGCAATGAAGATTTCTTATAAGCCGGATGAATTGACCGAGATTATCCAGAGAAGAGAGGGAGTAAGGGCTCCCGCACCCGGCCATTCTTCGAATATGAGAAAATAATAAGGGGGAAAAAATGGCTATTTTTAGCTGGAAAGGGAGAAACCGTTTAGGGGACGTTGTTGAGGGAGAGCGTGTCGCCAAGTCCGCTGTGGACCTGACGAGGATCCTCCAGAGAGAACAGATCAGCGTCATCAATGTCAAGAAAAAACCGGCCGAGTTAAAAATCCCATTCTTAAAAAGAGAAAAAGTCGGCCTGAAGGAACTGGCGGTCTACAGCCGGCAGCTTTCTGTGCTGATAGACGCCGACCTGCCTTTGATACAAGGCCTGGGGATGCTGGCCCAGCAGACAAAGAATAAGTATTTCAAGAGCGTCATAGCTCAGGTGAGGAGGGATGTCGAGGCCGGCGCTACTCTGAACCAGGCGAAAAAGAAATTCCCCAAGGTTTTTGACGACCTGTACTGCAACCTCGTTGCATCAGGCGAACAGAGCGGATCGCTGGACATCATGCTGCGTCGTCTGGCGGAGTACCAGGAAAGGATAGTTAAACTGAAGTCTCAGGTCAAACAGGCTATGACCTATCCCCTTGCCATCTTTATTTTTTCTATCCTGGTGACGATCTTTATGCTGTGGAAGGTTGTTCCCATTTTTTCCGGCATTTTTAATGAACTGGGTGCGGACATGCCGATGCTTTCCAAGATTATGCTGGCGGTAAGCAACTTTATCCAGAGTTACATATTCTGGATGGCTGTCGGATTCATAGGTCTCGTGTTTCTTTTCCGGTACTTTAGGAAGACACCGATGGGAAGACGCACCATCGACACCGCCATGTTGAAGATACCGCTTTTTGGTAAGTTGGTCGAGAAGGTCGCCCTGTCCCGGGTGACACGAACTTTAAGCACCCTTCTTTCCGGAGGTGTGCCGATGATGGAGAGCCTTAAGATCACTTCCTCCACAGCCGGCAACGTTCTCCTGGAAAGCCGTATCATGGCCTCTCGAACTCAGGTCGCCGAGGGAACGAACCTCACCGATGCCTTCAAAGATACGGGTCAGCTTCCTCTCATGCTGACTCAAATGGTGGGAGTGGGAGAGGCGACAGGAACTCTGGATTCCATGTTGATGAAATTGGCGGATTTTTATGATGAAGAGGTCGAAGCTTCGGTCGGTTCGCTTCTTTCCATCTTGGAGCCGATCCTGCTTATCTTCGTCGGAAGCTTGATCGGGACGATCGTCATTTCCATGTATCTTCCAGTCTTCAGCCTGATCTCACAGTTTGGATGATCACTGAAAAAAAAGACATCTTAAGGCTCATATTCATCCGGTTGGTTATCGTTACCACCCTTGTCGTTTCGGCATTTATCATTCAATTCAGCACTGAGGCTTTCCTCTCGCTTAATCAGTTTTACCTCATTCTCTCTTTCTACCTTCTTTCGCTGGCTTATCTCGTTCTCTATCTTTGGGGAAAGTTTTATACTCTTCAGGCTTCAGCTCAAATCTTTTTCGACCTCATTTTGGTTTCTGCTCTGGTTTATATATCAGGAGGATTACAGGGTTCATTTTATTTCCTGTATATTTTTGACATCATCGCGGCCAGTATTGTTATTTCTAAGCGTGCTTCGTACATCACAGCAGCTCTTTCAGCGATATTATTGGGCCTAATGGTAGAGCTGATGTATTTTAAGGTTATCCCTTATTATGGACCAGGAGAACAAATAGAGATCTCTTTGGGCCTTATGAATTACAATATTTTCATGGCCTGGAGTGCATTCTTCCTTGTGGCTTTCTTAATAAATTACCTCACTGAGAACTTACGAAGAGCAAGGAATGAGATGATTTTGGCTCAGAAAGAACTCGATATCAAGAACAAGCTGGCTGTGGCCGGAGAAATCTCCGCTCAGCTGGCTCATGAGATCAGGAATCCTCTGGCAGCCATCTCCGGATCAGTCCAGGTTCTGAAGGATGAATTGGGGCTGAGGAAAGAGCAGAGAGAGCTGATGGATATCATCGTCGACGAGTCAAAAAGAGTTTCCCAATCCATCGAGCAGTTCCTGAATCTGGCCTCGATCGGGCCGAAGGTTTTTTCCACCATCAACCTGACAGATATTCTGAAAGAGACCCTGACTCTCCTTCAAAGCAGTGGTGCGATGGACGGAAACCTGGAGGTTAAGGGCAATTACAGCTTAAATGATGTTCGGTATTTTGGCAACAGAAATCAGTTTAAGCAGCTTTTCTGGAATATTATAAGGAATGCTCTGAAGGCCATGCCTGGGGGAGGCGCGCTGACCATAGATTTTAACAGGATAAAAAGGGATGTGATTCAGTTGAGGTTTGCCGATACGGGAATAGGTATGACTGAAGAAAAGAGGGAGAGAATCTTTGAGCCCTTTTATTCAGGCTTTGAGGATGGTCAGGGTTTAGGGATGGCTGTGGCTCGCAAGATCGTGGATGATTATAAAGGAAAAATCAAAGTGGTCTCTGAGCCTGATAAAGGGACGGAGATAACCATAACCCTGCCTTTGGGAAAAGCCTGAAAGAACAGGGCGAAATTTCAAGAAAAAGGAGAGAGCAACGGAAAAAATACTCATTGTAGACGACGAGAAGAGTATCCTTGACCTTCTGACTGTCGTTTTCAAAAAAGAGGGCTACAAAGTTGAAACCTCTCCCTCTGCCCCTAAAGCTCTGGATTTGATCGATAAAGACGACTTCAGCCTTATCATCTCTGACATTAAACTGCCCCAGAAAAGCGGGATGGATATCCTCCGTTATGTCAAGGAAAAAAAGCCCTTTATCCCGGTCATCATGATTACAGCCTACGGAACGATCAAGCAGGCAGTGGAAGCTCTGAAGGAAGGGGCGATGGATTATGTGGTTAAACCCTTTGATGTGGATGAACTGAGGATCATCGTTGCTCAGGGATTGGAAAGAGGGAAACTGCAGCAGGAGAATATCCTGCTGAAGAAACAGCTCAGGGAAAAGTACAGCTTCGAAAATATAGTGGGAAAGAGCAAGAAGATGAAGGAGGTTTACGGCCTGATCGAAAAGATAGCGGCCACAGACTCTACTATTATTATCAAGGGGGAAAGCGGGACCGGAAAGGAACTGGCGGCCAGAGCCATTCATATTCTCAGTCACCGTCGCGAAAAACCGTTTGTTTCCATCAATTGCGGTGCGGTACCAGAAAGCCTCCTGGAGAGTGAGCTTTTCGGCCACATGAGAGGAGCTTTCACGGGAGCTGTGGTGGATAAGAAAGGGCTGTTCGAGGTAGCTGAAAGCGGAGTTTTATTCCTGGATGAGGTGGGGGAGATGTCGACCATGACCCAGGTCAAACTCCTCCGGTCCCTCCAGGATAAAAAAGTCAGAAGGGTCGGGGGCACAGAGGAAATTCCTACGGATGTCCGGATAATCGCCGCCACCAACCAGAATTTGATGAAGAAGATCGGGGAAGGAAAATTCAGGGAGGACCTGTTTTACCGTCTGAATGTCCTTTCCCTCGAGATGCCTCCTCTTCGGAAAAGAAAGGAGGACCTTGCCCTTCTTGTCTCTCATTTTATAAAAAAATACTGCCAGGAGATGGGACGGAAGACAAAGAGGATTGCTCCCGAAGTCATGAATATTTTCGAGTCCTATCCATGGCCGGGTAATGTCAGAGAGCTCGAGAACGTGATAGAGAGGGTTGTAGCCATAGAGGAGAGGGGGATCATCACTCTAGAGAGCCTTCCTGAAGAGCTTCTCGCGCCGCATAAAAAACCTGATACAAGTTACCTGTTCGAGCCGGGCTTTAGCCTCAACTCGCATCTGGATGATATCGCCAAGAATTACATCGAGCAGGCGCGCCATGCCGCCGGAGGGAAACTCAGGGAAACGGCTTCTATCCTCGGAATCAGCTACCGCACTTTGAGATACCTTATCGATAAATACGGGCTGAAATCGAGCTGAGGTAAAAACAAAAGAATTTTCTTCCGTTTTGTGTGGGTAAAATACGGCATGGAAACGACAGGAAAATCGCCTCGCTCCAGTCGGATTTTTAACGCCATTCCCTCACCGTCCCTTTTGGCGGTCTCGAAACTCCGCACGCCAGCGAGTGAGGAAGTCGATCGTCCGAACTCTCCTGCTGCTTTACCTTCTGTCCTCAGCGTGCTCAAACATCTCGACCGGCCGGCTGTGCCGGCTTCCCTCAGGGATGGTTCAGGAAGGCTAAATCCTCGATGTCGCTCCGGCCATTTCCCTGCCGTTCCACCTGTTTAATGAATGTTTTTATTAGCCATACAATATGGAATAGGGCTAACAAAATAAATACTAGGGGAAAATGAAAACTCATAAAAATGACAATTTATGTCATTATCTGCCAATTATTGTCATTCTTTAACACAAAAACCGGCTAGAAATGCCATAAATTATTTATTATCAATTATTTAAGAATTTTATGGGTTGGCATGAAAGTTGCAAATATATATTCGCCGGCCAAGATTAAGAGGTTTTGGCCTTGTGCTTCGACGGAGAGTCGAAAAAAATATTAGGAGGTTTTAGATGTTAAAAAAATTAAGAGGCTTTACACTGATTGAGCTGCTGATCGTTGTCGCAATCATCGGTATTCTTGCAGCGCTCCTCATCCCCAACGCGATCACCGCCATCCAGAAAGCCAAGCAGAAAACCGTCATGAAGGACATCATGACTATTGGCACAGCCCTTGCCGACTACGTGACTGACAACGGGACCACGCCCGTTCAGAGCGGCACTTATGATGCCAGTGCTGTCTTCTACGATGCTCTTTCCCCGTTCTATATCAAGGTTATGCCGATCAACGACCAGTGGGGCAATCCTTACAACGCCTACTGCGGTACTGATGTGGATGGAAACTACGGAATCACTGGAGCCGGTGGCGATGATTTTGTCGTTGCTTCCTGGGGAAGAGATAAGACTATTGAACCCTTTACTTTCGATGATTCCAATCCTGAATCGGGTCTGTTCATAGTCAACCAGATGGCGCATTTTAACAATGACCTGGTCATGTGGAACGGCTCCTGGATCCGGGCTCCGAGGACCGCTGCAACCGGAACCGGTTCATAATTTTATCCAGGGTTCTGCTGAACAGCTGAGTTTATCCCGAAAAAGGGCGATGCGCACAACGCATCGCCCTTTTTTTTTAGGATTGATTTTAGTATAATCCCTGCCAAACATCCGTCTAGAGAGGAGGCGTGAAATGGAAAAGAGCCATAAGGGGTTCACGCTGATCGAACTGCTGATCGTGATTGCTGTCATCGGTGTCCTGGCGGCGATACTCATCCCCAACGCTTTGTCCTCCATCCAGAAAGCCAAACAGAAGCAGACCATGAAGGATATCATAGGAATCGCCACAGCCTGCGCGGATTACATCACCAGCACGGGGTACGCTCCTGACTCTGGAAATCAATCCGGCCCGATCAGTACGGCCAGCGATTTTATTACTGAGATCGCCCCGACTTTCATCAAAGCCTGTCCCGTTATTGATCAATGGGGACACGCTTTCCGGGCTTACACCGGGACCGCGGTGGCCAATGCCTACGGGATCCCGGCTGGCGGTCTGGGTACAGATGACTTCCTGATTGTCTCCTACGGTCGAGACGGAGCACTCGGCGGGACCATCTCTTTCACCTTCCAGGAGGACAATCCGACAGCAGGCATGTACAACGTGCGATCTATGGCGGATTTCAATAATGATATGGTCAACATGAACGGCACCTGGCTGCATGCTCCCCGGATCTCGGCGGAAGGGTCATAAGTCCAACCCGTCCTGTTCCTCCCTTAGGCCAAAGCTGCCCATAGAAAATCACCAGGGCCATCTCTGGCTGAATCCCTGCGCAAGCATCTCTATTTTCTTGATAGTTACTTATGAAGATGTATTCTGTTACAGCGCCGGTTCCCCTCCATCCTAGCCAAGATCCTCCCACACTCCTTCATGGGCATCGGATGGAGGGGAACCGCCGCCGCACTTCTCAACTCATATTAACGTAATAATTCGTGTGACATTCTCTATTGAGCGGACCTGGATGCCGCTCTCGAGCCCCTGTAGCGGAGGGGAGACCCGTCGGTTTATCCGACGGGGGGAACCGACGGGACAGGTTCCCTCGGGGTCCGGGGGCTGAGGGCGGCATCCAGGCCGCACATAGATTGTAACCTTATTTACTGCGTTTACATGAGATCAGATGTTTCCCTCCTCACGGAAATAGAGATGATTACAATCCCTGCTCTTTTTTTAAAGGAGATGTGATATAATCTCAAAAACCGGCCATGCGAACCATCGTCCTGTTTGCCTTTTGTGTTATCGCTGGTCTTCTCCTCATCCCGGTCATCATCATCTGTTTCCTGATCAGGTGGCCCTATCCTCTGTTTCCCCTGGGAAAAGGAGCGATACGCATCGGACAGAAGATCTTAGGTATGCGTCTGGATGTCTCCGGCCTGGAACACGTGGAAAAAAAGGCTTCTTATGTGTTCATGTCCAATCATCTGAGCGCCATAGACGGCCCTTTGCTTTTCATCCTCATTCCTCAGGCTATTAGGGTGATCCTGAAGAAAGAATCATTCAGGATCCCGGTAGTCGGTCAAAGCATGAGACTGGTGGGATTTGTTCCTGTGGACAGGAAGGGCATAAGAGGAGGGAAAAAGAGTATAGACCGGGCTGTTCGCATGATAAGGGAGAAAGGCCATTCCTTCCTGATATTTCCCGAAGGCACCAGGAGCAGGGACGGGAAGCTCCAGCCTTTCAAGCGGGGTGGATTCTTTCTGGCTCTGAACAGTCAGGTTCCTGTGGCACCGGTGAGTATCCAGGGGACCTTCGAACTCATGCCCAAGGGGGCTTTCTTCATCAGGAAGGGAAAGGTCAAGGTTCGCTTTCATCCGGCTGTCCCGGTTGGGGGATTTGACCGCGACAGCCTTCCGCAATTGATAGATAAGGTGCAAAAAGTTATCCGCTCAGGATTGGATGAAAGACAAAATGAGGAGGAAAGATGAGTTACCAGGATGTCATTTGCGAATGGAAGGAGACAGCAGAGGAATTTTTTAAGACCCGAGAACATATTTTCAAGGAAGTCATTAGCCTCTCCATCGAGAGATTAAGGTCTGGAAATAAAATTCTTGTGTTTGGAAACGGCGGCAGCGCCGCTCAGGCACAGCATTTCGCCGCAGAGCTTGTCAATAGGTTTTTAAAAACAAGGCCTCCGCTTCGAGCCATAGCCCTATCCACGGATACCTCTGCCTTGACTTCCATAGCCAATGACTCGTCCTTCGATCATGTCTTTTCCCGGCAGGTCGAGGCCCTCGGGAATCAGGGTGATGTGGCTTTGGGCCTTTCCACCAGCGGGAACTCCCCCAACATGCTTGAAGCCATGAGGGCTGCCAGAGAGAGGGGCCTGATCACTGTGGCTCTGACAGGAAAAGGGGGCGGGAAGCTAGGTCCGCTCGTCGATTACTTGCTCGATGTCCCTTCGAAGAAGACCCCGAGAATTCAGGAAATTCATATCCTCCTCCTTCATCTTTTGGCTCAAGAGATTGAAGAGAAATCGGGATCGTGACTTGCAGTTTTATTTCCGCCAGAACCTTTCTTTTCGGGGCCTGGATTTGAATTCCCAAAAGGCGGGAGCTTTTTCCTCAGCGGCTTGAGCCCCAGGGACAAAGATTTTTTCCTTCTCCCCGCTTTTATCGATCCGGAAAGAGCGCTCCGCTGCATACAGGATCTCTTGCCTCAGGCCCTCTGAAGCGATCTCCTCTGTAAAGCTGCGTCTTCCGTCCACCAGGTCCTTGATATAATACTGGATCTGTTCTTCGGAGTAGAAGTTCCGGATGTCGTATTCATCAAGGCTTTTTCCTTCGCAGACCTTGATCTCCTTTGTTCCCAGGATATCTCTTTCATAATGGTTGGTTCCTCGAAGGTCACCTCTCTGGATCTGAGCCATGAGGCTGATGGGGACCCGGCTCACCTTGCGCACCAGCCTCTTCTTCTGCTGGCCGTTTACGTCGTAAGCTTCGATGATCTCACCCAGTCCACCGGTGTTGTACTGCATGAATTTGACTTTTCCCGGGAAATTGCTGACCAGAGTCATGATGATTTCATAAAAGCGGTTGACCTTTTTCGCCCTGGACCCGATGATGAACGGGTCGGTGCCGACGATGCGCACCGATTCGCCGGCTTTGTCAGGTTGACTGGCGTAGCTGTGGGTGCTTTCTCCCCAGAGATAAGCCAGGACAGCCTGTTCGGGCGTTAACTCCTGGGCAAAGCTCATGATGGTATTCCTTCTGGTTATAAAGGCAAAGATGAGTCCGTCGAGCTCCTGAAGAGGCGGAAGGTTGATGGATTTGGAGGCGATCCCGACCATCTTTCCTTTGATATTGGCTTGCAGCTTTCTGCGCTGGACAACGGCCCTTCCGTTGGCTGTCAGGCTTTCGTCCATGAAATCGACATCCCCGTTGGAGTTGATCATCACATTTTCAAGGAGTGCGGATTTATCAATCAGCGCGTTGAACATCGCTTCTTGGTATTCTTTCTCAACGTCTGTCTTGACGAAGAAATTGTCTTCTGAGCCCAGCGCAGAACCGTCATTCTTCAAGAAGACGATGTCATCCTGGGTCACTTCGGTCTTTTCGCCTCTTCCATGATCCAGGCCGAGCTGATGGCAGGACCAGGTGGATTTTCCGGTCGCGCTCAGGCCGAAGAGGAACACCCCATAGGTTTTGAGCCTGTTGTCAGCATCCCTGACCGTCACCATCTTGGTCCCGGAGTGAAGGCCGAGCATGCCTTTTTCATCCGCTGTCCACATTGCCTGCCGGAGAAATCCCTTTTTATCTTCTCCCATGTAGTCGGTTCCCAGGGCGATATTGATCTTTTCTTCGGGGATGACAAGGACCTGCTGCCTCAAGAGATGCTCTTCGGGGATGTGAATCATGATGAACTCGGGTCCCGGTCGCCTGCCTGGTTTGAACATGGTATTGCCCCACATGCAGCCCAGACGGTAGTTTGTCTGGTCGGCTTCGGATACATAGAGGTTGCAGACAGGATTATAGGTTTCGTTCTCCCCCATCTGCCTGCGTATGCAGCAAAAAGGAAGGGTTCGCAGCAGATGGAGAACCTTGTCCAACTCTTCGGGGGCACTGGCGATCAGGTTTTTCTGAGCTTCTGTGGGGTGGGGAAGGCGGACTTTTTCACTTCCCAGGTAGACAGTTTTAGGGGCAATCCGGCTGGATATGGCCGAGCGCCAGCCGTAAGAGCCGTATTTTGTCCGCATTCCTGCAGCCTTGGCTCTGGGCTCGAGCCATTTGAGGCTGACGGTCTTGATGTTGGGTCCCTTTAATACTCTTTGAAGTTCTTCGCTAAATTTTTTATAGGCTGTTTCGTTAAAAATGCTTTGGTTATCCATGGCTGTGTTGTTGAAATTACTCTTTTTTCTCTTCTGTCCCGGCTTCGCCGGTGATGATTTTCTTGATATCCTCCGCAGAGGCCACACCGCTGTTGAACAGATAGCATGACGCACTAGCCAGGAGCCGTTCGAAAAAGTGTCTTTCCAGCTCCAGCCTTTCCGGTGTTTTGAGCAGAAGATGCGGGTTGTAAAACGGATGAATCTTTGAGGGGCTCAGGTCGCGCTTGAGCCCGAGGCTTTCTCCGGATTCGAGCATCCGAAGGGCATCCTCGACTTCGATCTCAACACAGGGAGGCGAGGTTGTGTCATAGCGAAGGAGGAATATCCAGCGCACGACAGATCGCTTGGCATGCTTGGCCGGACCGTCGATCCAGTAAGGGTCAAGGAGGGCATGGGCATCTTTGGAGGCCTTGTAGCAATAAGGAGAGCCCCGGTCAAGGCGGCACTCGTCGATATTCAAACATTCGGCATCCTGACAATCATCCTTGCGGGTGATGACATTCTCGCACTTGCTGTTGTCGAAGAGAGGAGCCAGTCGGGGGTAGGATTCCACCGTGTTCGTCGGCAGGAAAAGCTTTCTTTCCGCGGAATCCGCCAGTGCTCTTCCACCTGAAAACCGGATAAAAAGGATATCGTTGGAGTGGAGCCGGAACCGTTCGTCCTGGAGCAGCGAGAAAAAAAGCTCTGTTTTTTTTGTCCCTTTGGGTCCCATCAGGACCACGCCATTACCGTCGATATCTGCGGACATTCCCCGGAGAGTGAAGACGTTGAAAAGCCTTTCTGAGACGTCAATGGTCAAACCCAGGGCCAGGCTGCGCAGGGAAGTGTAGTTGTCCGTGTTGATGAGGAAGCCCGTGTTCGTCTCCGAGTTATAAAAAGAGTGCGGCTCCCTGCCTGGAATGCCGTCAACAGCGTAGATGATGCCGTGAGGTTCCAGGTCGGCTTCCAGCTGAGCCGGGTACCAGTTTTCGACCCAGAAATCATTGAGATGGGAGACGTTGGTGCGAAGCTGAACAATGACACCGTTGATGTTGGCATTCCACTCGAAATAATTTTCGTAGCTGAGATGACTTTCCATCTCAGCGACCATTACCTCTTTCATCTTGACGGAAATGGCGGGGTCCACGGGTACGGATTTCTTTTCTCTGGTTAGAGTGTTGTTGAGAGCGATATACTTCACTTTTTTGGCTGTTTTGAGCTGCCTGAGCGCTTCGATGATCCTGTCCATGCCCTTTTCCAGGTTTTCCATGGAGGTGGTGTAGGAGATCCGAATGTAGTCATCGGTTCCGAAGGCATCTCCCGGCACGATAGCCACGTTCGCTTCTTTCAACAGATAATAGGCCATCCCGTAAGAGTTTCGGATCTGGACATTATTGAATTCCTTATCATAATAGGAGGAGAAATTGGGGAATAGATAGAATGCTCCCAGGGGCTTGAAACAGGATATTTTGGGGATGGTCTGGAGCCTCATCAGGGCGTAGTTCCGTCGTCTCTGCAGCTCCGATCTCATCTTGGAGACTTCATGCTGGGGGCCGGCCAGGGCTTCCAGGCTTGCCATCTGGGAGATCGAGCAGGCGTTGGAGGTGGTGTGGCTCTGAACCCTGCCCATGGCCCCGATGATCTCTCCAGGTCCGGCCGCGTAGCCGATTCTCCATCCGGTCATGGAGTAAGCCTTGGAAACTCCGTTGATGATGATGGTCTTCTTTTTGACGTCCTCCCCTAAGGAGGCAAAGCTCACAAATTTGAAGTCATCGTAGACGAATTTATCGTAGATTTCATCAGCCACAACAAAGATATCCTCATCCAGGATGATGTCAGCGATGGCTTCAAGCTCATGCCTTTTGTAGGCGGCTCCTGTGGGATTGGAGGGGTTGTTGAGGATGATAGCCTTGGTGGCCGGTGAGATGGCAGCCTTGAGCTGGTCAGGGGTGAGGATGAACCCGTTCTCCTCCTTGGTGGGGATGATGATGGCTTTTCCCTCGGCCAGGGAAACTGAGTGAGGATAGGTCACCCAGTACGGAGCCGGGATGATGACCTCATCGCCCCCATCGATCAACGCCTGGAAAAGATGGTAAAGGGAGCTCTTTGCTCCCGGGGAAACGATGACTTCCTCTTTGGTGTAGGAAAGACCGAAGTCTTCTTTCAGTCTGTTGATGATGGCCTGCTTGAGAGCCGGGATTCCTTCGTTGGGCGTGTATTTGGTTATGTTATCTTTGATGGCCTTGATGCCTGCCTCTTTCACGTTGTCCGGAGTGAAAAAATCTGGCTCCCCGATGCTGAGGTCCACGATGTCAATCCCCTCATCCTTCATAGACTTGGCTTTGGCGGAGATCTTGAGGGTTGGGGATGCGCCGATTTGACTCGCTTTATCTGAGATCATGGTCGACCTACTCTTTAGAGAAGATTATTCTTCTTCTTTCTTTTCAGGAGTGAGTTTGTCTTTGAGGTATTTTTTCAGGTCAACGCCGGTCAGGGACTTCACAACTTCGGGCATCTGAGCCAGGACTTCGGCGACCTGGGAAGTCAGCTTTGATGTGCCCAACCCTTTGTCGCCGCTGACTATCACGATCTTGTCCACCTTGGAGAGGGGTTCGGATACAGACTTTGCCAGTTCAGGGAGGATTTTCATGTAGGATTCGAAGAGGGCGGCATCGTTGTATCTCTCCCAGGCCTGAGCCTTTTTGAGCATGGATTCAGCCTCTGCTGTGCCCATCTGTTTGAGCTTTTCCGCTTCAGCCACACCTTCGAGCTTGGTGGCCTCTGCCTTGCCTTTGGCTTCGGTCAGGATGCGGTATTCTTCTGCTTCGGCTTCGGCTTTGAGCTGGTACTTCCTTGCATCGGCGGGCTTGATCACACTGGACTCCAACTCTTTTTGTCTGCGGGCGATTTCCAGCTCTTCGATTTTTATCGCTTCTCCTTTTTCGATGAGCATGGCCTTGGCTTCTTCCTTATTGAGCTCCTGGCTGATGCGGAAACGTTCCAGCTCGTAGGAGAGGTCGGATTGGGCTTTTTTCTGGTTGACCAGGACCTGGGATTCGGCTTTTTTGGCTTCGTTTTCCCATTGGGCCTTAGCGATAAGGGCCTCGGCAGCCAGGCGGGCCACTTCTCCCTCCTTCCGTGCCTGGGAGGATTTGATTATGGCTTCCTTATCCGTCTCGGCTTCGGCGATGGCAGCGTCGCGTTTGGCTGCCGCGATCTCGGGCTTCCCCAGGGCATCAAGATAACCCTGGGTGTCGCTGATGTCCTTCAGAGCAAAGGACATCATGGTCAGTCCCATCTTGGCAAAATCCTTTCGGGTAGCCTCTGTAACCTTGTCTGAAAACTCATGTCTTCCTCTGTAGATCTGCTCAACTGTCATGGCGCCCATGACCTCTCTCGTCTTCCCTTCGAGGATGGTCATGGAGACGTCTCTGATGCCTTCTTTGCCCATACCTAAGAACTGCTCGGCTGCGAGACGAATGGAACGGTCTGAAGAGTCGATCTTGACCTGGGCAGTGGCCTCAGCCATGATCGGGACTCCTCCGTGAGTGAGGACCTCAGGAGTCTTGATGTTCAGAGTGATGACCTCCATGGGCAGGATGTTAACAGCCTCAAGGAAGGGGATGACAAATGTGCCGCCACCGAGGCGATAACGGTAGCCGACCTTTCTTTTGGTGCCATCCGGTTCGATAACGGCTCTTTTCCGTCCTCCCGAAATGATAAGGACTTCGTTGGGGCCGACTTTGCGATACTGTTTAGCGATAAGGATTGAGATAAGGATTATAACGATGAGTATGATGCCTATTATGATAAGGGTTGGTATGATATCCATCATAGCCTCCTTGGATTAACGCCTCTATAAGGCCGCTTTGAGATATTGTTTGAGCCATAATTATAATGGCTTGTCGGTTTTTTTGGAATACTTTTTTTTGCGATATGTTATTGCAATAAAGGGATGTTGTCAAGGAGGAATTCTCCCTTGCAAGCATCCTTTTTCCGTTGAGGTTAATATTTTTCAAGGATGGGTCCTGTCACAGTGTGTCCCCCGTCCGTCCTCGCTACACCCATCCTATTTTGGAATGAAATGGCTGTTATCCCGGATGCTTCCTTCTCCACCTTTCTTCATGATTGAAGCATATCTTTGAAGTAGGCGATGGTTTTCTCCAGGCCCTCATCCAGTTTGACGTGAGGCGTCCAGGAAAGCTTTTTTTTAGCCAGGGAGATGTCCGGGCGTCTTCGAACGGGATCGTCCGCAGGCAGAGGCTTGTGGACGATTTTGGAGGCGCTTTTGGTGAGCTTGATGATCTTCTTCGCGACTTCGAGGATCGTGTGTTCTTCGGGATTTCCCAGGTTTACGGGTCCGGTGATATCTTCAGCTCCCATTAGGGCCAGGAGAGCCTGAATGAGGTCGGAGACATAGCAGAAAGATCGAGTCTGACTTCCATCTCCGTGAACGGTCAAGGGCTCGCCTCTCAATGCCTGGATGATAAAGTTGCTGACGGCTCTGCCGTCATTCACGGCCATCCGGGGCCCGTAGGTGTTGAATATCCGGGCAATCTTGATGTCGACTTTATTCTGGCGGTGATAGTCCATCATCAACGTCTCCGCGACTCTTTTACCCTCGTCATAACAGGCCCTGATGCCGATGGGATTGACGTTTCCCCAGTAGCTTTCGGGTTGGGGGTGGACCGTTGCGTCGCCGTATATTTCCGAGGATGAGGCCAGTAGAATGCGGGCTTTTATCCTCTTGGCCAGGCCCAGCATGTTGATGGTGCCCATGACATTGGTTTTCACTGTTTTTATGGCATTGAGCTGGTAGTGAATCGGGGAGGCGGGGCAAGCAAGGTGGTAGATTTGATCGACTTCCAGAAAAAGAGGATGGATGATATCATGCCGGATCAATTCGAAATAAGCGTGGGAAAAAAGATTCCGGATATTGTCCTTGAATCCAGAAAAAAAGTTATCGACACAGACAACGTCCGCACCTTTTTCCAGGAGAGAATCGCAGAGATGGCTTCCGAGAAAGCCGGCTCCACCTGTGACTAGGATCCGTTTCATATTTTTTCCTTTTTATCAGTAGGCCATAAAGAGAAGGCTCTTTTTCTTGAGCACGTCCTTTTGGATGAGGATGAGCTCTTGTATTCCTTTATCGGCCAGGCTCATGAGCTTATTCAGATCTCTGCGGGAAAAAGTTTTTCGTTCGGCTGTTGCCTGGATCTCGACAATATGACCTTTTTCAGTCTGGACCAGGTTCATGTCTAAATCCGCTCGCGCATCCTCATCGTAATCGAGGTCGAGGAGGGGTTCTCCCTCGACTATGCCCACGCTGATAGCGCTGACGAGGTGTCTGAGGGGCATCTCTTTGATAACATTCATGTCCATCATCTTTTTCAGGGCGAGAGCCAAGGCCACGCAGGCAGCTGTTATCGAGGCTGTCCTTGTTCCTCCATCAGCCTGGATAACATCGCAGTCAAGGATGATCGTCCTCTCTCCCAGGATACTGAGCTCAGTCACCGCCCGAAGGGAACGGCCTATCAGGCGCTGAATTTCCTGAGTCCTGCCTGAGGGCCGAGACTGGACTCTTTCTCGGATGGTTCTTTTCTCTGTCGAGCGGGGAAGCATGGAATACTCGGCGGTTATCCAGCCAGTGCCGCTGTTTTTGAGGAATGGAGGGACTTTTTCATCTAAGGACGCTGCCGCGATCACCTTGGTCTTTCCGATTTCAATCAGGGCTGATCCGTCGGCGAATTCCAGGTAATCCGTCTTGATCTTGACCGGTCTGATAGAGTCGAAAGGGCGTTTATTGGCTCTCGTCATTTTGTTTCTTTGAGTATCCTGACTTCTCCCTGACAGAGTGACTTGAATTTCTCGGCGTCTTTCACGCTGCCGACCACTCCTGCTCCGTAATGCATCGGGATGAAGATATCCGCTTTTATGATATTTGCCGCCTTGGCCGCCTCCTCGGCATCCATGGTGTACTGGCCTCCGACGGGCAGCAGGGCGATGTGAACTCTTCCCAGGTCATTCATCTCCGGGATGAAATCCGTGTCGCCCGCGTGATAAACCGAGACTCCTCCAACAGTGATGATGTAGCCGAGCCATTTGCTGCCTCTGGGATGAAAAGGCTTGGATGGGTTATAAGACGGTACTCCTTTGATCTTGATTCCCCGGACATCCATCTCCTGCCCTGGGGTCAAGCTTCGGACGTCGCCGGATAGCCGGGAAACACAATCGGTGGCGCAGATGATGACGGTTCCTTCTTTTTTAAGGTTGTTGATATCTTTCGGGGAGAGATGGTCAGAATGGGAATGAGTGATGAGTATCAGGTCTGCCTTAGGGGCTGAGCTCGGGATTTTCCAGGGGTCGATGGTGATGACCATATCCGCTTCGATGGCAAAAGAAGCGTGGCCGTACCACTTGATGGATTTGAATATTTTTTCCACGTCTTCCTTGGTTGCCCCGGAAGATGAATGAACGGCCAAAAGAAGAAATCCGGTGGTCAGGATTAAAGCTGTCCCGATTCTCATGTTTTTCCTCCGTTATTATTAAGATTTAGTCGGATTTGCTGTCAATCCTCCTTTTCGTCGTCTGGCCGCGTCCTCCATCGGTCATGCAGCCAGAACCAGTGTGCAGGATTTTTTCTTATTTGAGCTTCTATAATCTTAGTGCATAACTGGGTGATTTTCAACACTTGCTGGTCATAGTCACCTTCCTGCTCAATTTCCAGAGGTTTAAGGAATTGGATCTGATGGATAGAAGAGGATGTTGGGAAACAGAAGAAGGGGACGAGAGGAGCCCCTGTTTTAAGGAAGAACACGGCCAGGACGGGAGTGGTGGCGGCCTTTTTTCCGAAAAAGTCGATGAAGACAGCCTGGTGTTTTTGGACATTCTGGTCGATCAGAAAACCGACAATCTCTTTTGCCCGGAGGGATTTCAGGATGTGCTTTGTGGCCTGGTGTTTGTAGATGACTCTAGAGCCATGTCTGGTTCTGAGCTTGAGGAGCTCCTTCTCCAGGAGCGTGTTATCCAGAGCCCGGGCGATCACTGTGAATTTCCCCATTTGAGAAATGAAATACTGGATGATTTCCCAGCTTCCGAAATGGGCAGAAAAGGTTATCACTCCCTTGTTTTCTCGGAGTGCACGGCGGAGATGTTCCTCCCCCTCAACCCGGATCAACTGGTTCTTTTTCTTCTCACTCAACCGGGGGAACTTGATGATATCCATGAGCACGCTGCCGAAATGCTTGAATGAACCTCGAGCGATTTTTTTTAGCTCATTAGAGGGGAGTTCTTTTCCGAAAGCGATATTCAGGTTGGAAAGAGCAATGCGGCGGTGTCTCCTGTCTAAGTAATATAAGGTCAATCCGAAGATTTTTCCGGCGGAGATACAGAGTTTCCTGGGCAGGATGAAGATCAGGGCCTTTAATATTTGGAAAACAAAATATTCTGGATAGTCTTTGATGCGCGCCATAGCGAATTATTGTTATATTCTCTCCAGAAGAGAAGAGATATTCAGATAGAATCCTCGCTCCAGCTCCAGGTCGATTTTTAAGTAATACACAGGGAGGGGGGCAAGATCCCGGGCATCTCGAATCTTGACCGCATCTTTTTCAGTCGTGATCAAAGCTTCGGCGTTCGCACGGCGGAATTCCTCCAAAATGCTTTTCACAGAGGAAGCGGGGTAGGGATGGTGGTCAGGGAATTTCAACAGGCATGCTGGCCGGATGTTCTCTTTTTGGAGCTGAGTGAGGAATCTTTGCGGGCGAGCTATTCCGCAAAAGGCAAGGACTCTTTTCTGCTCAAGCCTATCTCTTGATTCTTGTTCGTTCTTACCAGGTCTGAAGAAGCCCCTGTTTTGAACCGTGTATTCAAAGATATCTGACTGAGGGAATCTTTTCTTCAGCCTGCCTTTCGCTCCGGCCCCCGCCTTTTTTTCGACCAGGATGATGCGGGCTCTTTTCAGGGAGGATACAGGTTCACGGAGCGCAATTTTTTCAGCCGGGTCGTAAAGAACGATATCTAAATCGCGCTGAAGGCGCAGATGTTGGAAGCCATCGTCCAGGACAACGATTTCAAAGCCAGCGTCTCTGGCCATTCGGCAGGAAGCGAGTCGGTCTTTGCCGACGAATACTCCGGACTGGGGGATATTAGAGGCCACTAGGTATGCCTCGTCACCTGAATCTTCCCAGCTTCCCCGGATGGTTTTTCCATCCGAGAGAATTCCTCCGGTCCTTTCCCATTTTCCTTTGTACCCGCGGCTGATCAGAGCAGGCTTTAATCCA